>Ga0265298_10005416_pt1 | contig 16022 bp, 10 predicted proteins | sample AusTroGonzalo_MG_3_FD_193486 | JGI IMG/M metagenome (GOLD analysis project Ga0265298, IMG submission 193486) | Bovine rumen microbial communities from tropical cattle in Woodstock, Queensland, Australia - Gonzalo_01 | ecosystem: Host-associated > Mammals > Digestive system > Stomach > Rumen ... | reverse complement strand
AAGCGCGCTGTTCTGTCGCGGCTATTACACCCGCACCGTCATCGTGGCATGGGATTGGGACGGTAAGTCACTGAAGGAGCGCTGGACGTTTGACACCAACAACCGCAAATGGCAATCGTATGCCGGCCAGGGTAATCATAACCTGCGTATTGCCGATGTCGATGGCGACGGCTATGATGAGATTACCTATGGATCTATGGCCGTTGACCACGATGGTCGCGGACTCTACAATACGGGTATGGGCCACGGCGATGCCATCCACCTTATTGCCGACCCGAAAGACGACCGTCTCTATATCTGGGACTGCCACGAGAATAAGCGCGATGGGTCCGACCTGCGCAATGCCGCAACGGGCAAGGTCATCTTCCAGATTAAGAGTACGGCTGACGTAGGCCGTTGTATGGCTGCCGACATCGACCCCACCAACCCTGGTGTGGAAATGTGGAGTGCCGATAGTCATGGCATCCGCAATATGAAGGGTGAGGTTATCAATGCCACCAAGGATTCTGACGACCCGCAACATAACAACTATCTCGTCATGGGCGGCCGTTGGTTATCCATGAACTTCGGCATCTGGTGGGACGGTGACCTACTACGCGAGTTGCTCGACCGCGAAACAGTATCGAAATACGACTGGGAGAACCGACAGATTGTCAACCTGCAGAAGTTCGATGGTCAGTTCAACAATGGCACGAAGTCCAATCCCTGTCTGGCAGCCGACATCTTGGGCGACTGGCGTGAAGAGGTACTGATTCGCAATCGCGAGAGCACAGAGTTGCGTCTCTACGTCTCCACGATTCCCACCTCCTATCGCATTAACTGTCTCATGCAGGACATCCCCTACCGTCTATCCGTAGCTTATCAAAACGTAGGCTACAACCAGCCCTCCGAACCCGGCTACTACATTGGTCCTGACAAAACGGATTATATGAAATAAAGAATCCTCTACACTCAAGGATACTTCATGTAACAAACTGATAATAAGTATATTCAAAAGAAAAGTGATAGATTTATCAAAACATGCCTCTGCCACCGCTATAGGATGAGAGACTGATGCTACTACCACCGCTAATGGTGCCGCCTGTGATGCCAAGACCACCGAAATAGGATGTGCCCCCATTGACGCTGACGCCCGACTGGAGTGTGGGCTGTGAGGCACCGCTAACTACGAGACCTGAACCACCACTCGACGGGGTCTTGAACGAGAAGGTGTTGCTGCCTACGGTTAATGCATACCATGTATTGGCACTCCACGACGAGGACTGATAGCACGACTGCGACAGGCTACTGCCATTCTCCAGTCCGCCCACAGCAACGATGGTGCCGCCCGTGACGTACAGTTTGTAACCACCCTCGGTATTGGCATCGATACCCACCTCAGGAGTACCAGAGCAGATAGCGAAGATGGTACCACCCTTGATGTAACAGTTGCCGTTGGCATCCAGCCCGTCGTTATGCTGCCCCTGCGCATAGACATAGCCACCCGTGATAGTCATGTTGCTCTTTGAGTTAATGGCATCATCATAGGCATACGAAGCCACCTCGCCACCAGTGATGCTGAGTTCCTTCTTCGTCTCAATACCCTCACCATTGGTTCCGCTGGTGCGCACCCATATCTTACCACCACTAATCGTTATGTTACCATCGGCCTTAATGCCCTTAGGCGACGAGGTATCATTATTGCTCTTATACTGACTTCCCGTGGTGACCACATAGACGCTGCCACCATTGAAGTTGGCCTCCATATCTACATTGATACCCTTGCCGCCAGAGCCTGTGCTCTTCAGCCACAGTTCGCCACCATTCACCGTCAGCACAGAGTCAGTCTTGATACCTGCTGCACCTTTAGCCTCGCGATCTGTGCTGTCGTAAGTACCTGTGCCAGTAGTCAGCACCGTGGTACGTCCACCGTTGACGATGATATCACTCTCGCAGTTAATGCCTTTCGCAGCTGCAGCCGATACCTCAACATTCAGAATACCACCATTGATAAAGATGCCGTCGTTAGCCTTGATGCCGTGATTGGTAGTTGATTTCACATAGATGTTATTACCTTTATTAAAGATGATATAGTCGGCCGAGTGGATGCCGTTATTACTATTTCCTGTGACACTGAGCGAGCCCGTGCCATTAAAAAGTAGTTTGCCCTTACAGTAAAGCGTCCCCTTGTGCGAGCCTCCCGTGCCGTCGGCCAATGTATTCGTGGTACCTTCAGCCAAGATGACGAAAGCACGTTTGCCACTCAACAAATTCAGGGCAGCCGAATCAGGGTTGGTGATGCTCACGCCATTGAGTTTCACAGCGTACTTTTTTTCACCCAAAATAGTCAGCGAACCGTTCGAAGTTGATCCACTTACCACGTAGCACACTTTCTTCTCAGAGCCATGATTTGCCGTCACGTGGCCTCCGTTAACCGTAATCTCCACGCCATTCAACGTTTTCGCCACGGGGTTCGACAGGTCTATGCTGACCTCCGTCGTAAATTCGCTGTTCTCCAACGCATCCTCTTCATCAGGGAAATATGCCGTAGCAACATCCGTAGGCTCTGCCGTTGTTTTATCTATAGTGACATCAAATGTAGTCAACTCGCCCGTAGTGGCTGAGTTTCCCGTGCCACCACCATTGAACATACCACCGTTATTGTTCCAATTGTTGTAGTATTCTTCGAACGGATTATCCGCCGTACAGCCTGTCATTACCACTACAGATGCCATCAGCATCACATAAGCTAATATCTTCTTCATCTCTTCCTTATTTATTAATGATGGCGCAAAGCTATTCAAAAGAAACCGGTTCGCCAAAAATAATCAGCGAACCAGTTTCTATTTTCAGTAAATAATCTATTCTGTAGATTTAGTAAGCCACGAAACCACCGTTGGGCTGCATAGTAACTTTCGCCTTGCCCTTCTTCAGTTTCAGATTACTAATGGCGATGCCTGTAACGGTGCCTTTTTTGTCGGTCTGGTCGTTAAACTGCTTCGTGACATCGTAATCATCAAGGTCGAGGGTCAGCGTAAGGGGCTCCTTCAGGGCATTCAATCCTGCTACGTACCACTGGTCACCATGACGACGGGCCAGCACGACATATTTGCCAGGATAGCCATCAACATAGCGGGTCTCGTCCCATGTGGTAGGAATGGTCTTGAGGAAATCAAGTTCAGCCTGTGGCAACTCCTGCAGGTTATTGGGCTGCATGGCGATGCACTGGATAGCCGTCTGGTTGGTGAAGGCCGAGGCAATCTCGAAGGCATCGGTGGTCTTACGCGTATGACGTGTCTTATTATCCTTCGACATATACTTATTCATGATCACACCACCCCAGTCCATCGTGGCTACCGCATTACGACAGAAAGGATGCATGGTGAGGTCGAACGGCTGACGATCGGCAGCACCCTCGCTGAAATACACATTCTCGCTAGCCAGCACAGCCTCAGAAGCTACAAAATTAGGATACATACGCTCCCAACCACGAGGCAGGGTACAACCATGGAAGATACACTGGATACCATAACGGTTGGCATCGAAGAGGATATCCTCATAGAGTTTCATCGTCTCCTGCTTGTCGCCACCGAAGAAATCGACCTTGATACCCTTCACGCCGATGCCCTGAAGCCAAGCCATCTCGCGTTCACGTGCGATACTGGTGTTCAGACAGTCGCGTGGTGTCTGCGGAGCATCGTTCTCAAAGCCATTGGAGTTGTACCACAGCATCAGCGAAACGCCCTTTGACTGCGCATATTTCGATAGTTCCACGATGCGCTCACGACCGATATTCTTATCCCACCAGTTGTCCACCAAGCAGAACTCATAGCCCATCTCCGAAGCCAGGTCGATGAACTTCACCTGATCGTCGTAGTTGATGGAGTTGTCCTGCCAAATCAGCCACGACCAGGTATAGCGACCGTAGGAAGGTTTGAGGTCTGAGGTCTTAGTTTTGATGGCTGATGATTTAGCGACTGAGTCTGCCTTGCTATCGCCAGGAGCGCAGGCAGCGCAATCGGCACTCTCCTGAAACTCCTCATTATTCTCCATAGTGCCAAAAGAGTAACGGGGAGCTACCACATCATAAGCGATAGTGGTCTCAACAATAGGTGCCAGCGTGGTGCCCACGGTGATGGTACGCCAAGGCGTCTTGCCAGGCAGGGCAATACCTGCTGTGGTGGTGCCGATACCATTGTTCTCGCCAGCCATAGGGAAGGCAATGGTATAAGGATAGTCGCTGAGGTGAGAGCCGCAATACTGACTAGAGACACCCGTTTCAGAGATGAGCACCCAGCCACCCTGCTCTGTGGGCTGCGATTTTGTTGCAGGCAGCTTAAACAGACAAGGGAACGTATAACCCTCGCCATACTGCGAACGGGCTGTCATGGGCATATCAGCCTTGTATTCCTCCTCGTAACTGGGTTTGGTACGCTCCCACCCCACCATTGCCTTGCTCTGAGGCGTGAGGAACGTAGTGGTACCATCAGGCAGAGAGAAGCCCGTCGTCTCATGCTCGATAACGGCACTCTTGGGATTATCATCCTTCTGACGAGGGATATGATAACGAAAAGCCACATCGTTGTTGCTCACAGAGAACTCCACCGTCATCTTCTGACCGGCAGCATTCTTGAAACTAACAAACAGTTGAGCAGCCACATAGTGCATCCATGAGCGCTTCACCTGATGCATCTCATAGAGACGATCAGCGCCCCCAATCCTTGACGTGGTGATTCTGAGTTTCTGGGTGAAGTCACTGAAGTCAGCCTTGAATCCCAAAGGCGAGGGAAGTAGCACCTGCTGTCCGTCGTACTTAACGGCATAGGTGGCACAGGGGCCATCGTCACTCACTGTTACCACCAATTTCCCGTCGGGCGAGGAGATGGCATCCTCACGAGCTGATGCTGATAAAGGTAAAAAAGTAAAAAGGTAAAAAGGTAAAACACCCATTACCATCTTTCTTACCAACATTAATTTGCTCTGTTTCTTCATTTTCTGTTATTATCTTTTTTTTTACTTTTTTACCTTTTTACCTTTTCCATTACCGCACGGGCAATCTGTGCATCGCCAGCCTCGGTGGGATGGATGCCGTCGGTCTGCATAGCCTTACCATCGGCATTATTAAAGATGGTGTGCAAATCAATAACTTCCAGGTTCTCTTCCTTTGCCACCTTATTGATGATGGGGATGATATTGTTCACGATGACCGAGTCGCTGATATTCCACGAGGGTTTATAAGCAGGAATAGGCGTGCAAAGGATGATACGCGGCTTCTCTGAGCGCTGCATCTTCCTTGTGGGCTTACCCTTCTTATTCAGCACAGGCACCTTCGGATTAAGCTGGTCAATCATTGTGCGGAGATCGCTCTCAAACTCATTGCCATACTGCCAGTTCCCCGGTTTCGAATCGTTAGTTCCTAGCTTAAGAACTACCACATCCGCCTTAAAAGCCAATGCATCACGCCAAGCCTGCTCCTTCCATATAGGTTGGTCACCCTTCTGAAGCAGGGTTCGTCCGCTGCGACCATAGTTCTTCACCACATAGCCATCGCCCAAGAGCTTCTGCAACTGTCCCGGCCAAGCCTTCACATCACTCATGTCGATACCGTGACCATCGGTGATGCTATTGCCTACACAAGCCACACGGACGGCATCCTGACGGGGCGCCTTGTGGCAGTTGAGCCATGCGGTGAGGTCACTTAACATCTGGTCGTGGAAAGGCCAAGAGCTGCGGAAGCCGAAACCATGACCGCCCGATGGATAGACATGCAGCGAGCAGTCGTTGCCCATACGACGCATGGCAGAATAATAAGCGATACCATTAGTCACAGGAGGTACCACACCATCATCATTAGCCGTGAGGATGATGGCAGGAGGTGTCAGGTGGCGCACCACGGCATTTTGGTTCGAGAACAGTTTAACCAACTTCTCATCTTTCTGTCCTTCTTTACCCAAGAAATTCACGCACGAGCCCTTATGACTTTCGCGTTCATTCATCGAGATAACAGGATAGAACAGAATAGAGAAATTAGGCCGACAGTCGTACTCGCTATGCGTTGAAACGGTAGAGGCCAGATGACCACCAGCCGAGAAACCCATGATACCCACATCCTCCGGGTTTACTCCCCAGACTGCGGCTGAGTCGCGCACCATGCGGATAGCATTTTGCGCATCGCCCATAGGAATGCTGCGGTCGCCATTTGGCATACGGTAGGTGAGCACAAAGAAGGCAATGCCCTGACGGTTAAAATACTCGGCCCAGTCGTGACCCTCATGCTGTGTGGCCAGGTGACTGTAGCCACCGCCCGGGCAGTCCACGATAGCACGGCCAGAAGGATTTTCGGGCAGATAGCCCACCATATTTGCCTTTCCGTCAGGCGTGATATTTACTGTAAAAGTCTTCGCTGTCTGCGCTTGGACGGAGATAGCCGCCAGCGTCAGGAAAAACAACATAAATTTACGCATGGTCATGTTCAGTTTTAAGTTTCAGCCGACAAAATTACTAATTAACAAGGACAATACAAAATAAAAAGCAGATAAAACGAGGAAAATCTATGGTAAGAACAGACAACTATTAAAAGAAAATGCTTATCTTTGCACGCAGATTATACATAAACCGAAAACTATAAAAAACAGAAGTCATGAATATAACAAGGAAATTGCTGATGACAACAGCAATCATATTACTGCCAAGCATAGCGATTGCCCAGACAAAGGGTAGCATCACGTTTGTGGTCGATGAGAATCTCGCGCCCATAGAAGATCCATATAATTATCTGGCGAATGGTGAGAGATTGGCTAAATCAGTACTCCATCAGGAGGATATTCCCGAAGGGGCCTACCACATCGTTGCCACCAGTTTTGCAGATGCGCAGTGTATGAAAAGTATGGGCAAAGATGCCTTCTACCAGTGCATCGTGCGGGCATATGCCAAGCACAAGTCCATAACACTGACACCCGACATGATTTGGCTAATTATCAGTCAGGGATTTGCCCGCTATGTCAACGCCCATGCCGAGGAACTGCGCCCGCAGTTGGTGAGCCACACAGGAAAGATGGATTTGGCCATTGAGACCAATAAGGATTTACTTTCGGGCAATGCCGACTGGCAAAAGTTGATAGGTGACTTTGCATCTCAGATAGACCGCTACACTAAGGGCGGCATTGCCAAGACCGTCACCGCCGACTTCTCGACGACCGGCCCAGTGGAGCGTGTTGCCTCACAGATTACGCTGATGGAGAGCGTGAAGTCCTATTTTGAGTACATCGTCTATTATGTAGGTTGCGGCATCCCCAGCATCACGCTGAAAGGTACGCCAGACGACTGGCGACTTGTGCAGGAAAAGACCCGACGACTTGAGGCTTACGGCCTTGGTCAATGGACGAAGGACCTGGAGCCAATACTCACGGAGTTCGTCCATGCCGCCGAGGGGAAACCCAACCAGAGTTTCTGGCAGGACATGGTGAAGAGACACAGAGTGGACGAACTGAAGGGCGGTATTTGTAGCCCAGACAACCCGACTCAGCTTGACGGATGGCTGCTGAAATTATTCCCTGACGAGAATGGAAAGACACTTGACCGCATAGCCCATAACGAGGATATGCCGTCGGAGCGTATGCGCGTCGGTTTTAAATATCGCATCATCAATCCCAAGCGGGGCATCGTTATGAAGGAGATACCCATGGAGCTTTGGGCTGGCTTCATTGGTGCCGAAGAGGACACCACCAACAACATGCTCACCCCGAAAATCGGTTGGCTGGTGCGACTGTCAGAAAGCAATGACGACGTGCTGAAAGACATGAAGAAGAAAGACAAGGACTTCGGTATCAGCCTGCGCATAAAGGAAGTGCCCGAGGTGCTGTCGCGTATGGAGCACATCAAGCGTCTGGAACTCGTATTCACCGACGATGTCGTGCTACCCGACTGGTTCTATCGTCTGTCCATCGACAATCTTCGTATTGAAGGCAAGATGAGCGACGAGGTGAAAGCCCGCATCAAGAAAAGTTTCCCCAATGCAACCCTGCCTGAAAAAATAAAAACTGTTTGGTAAGAGATTATTTGGCTCTTATTATATCGTATTAAAGGGGCGATTTCCTGTTTCACAACTTTTTGCTATAGTCTCACACTAAATGACAAGCGGGCATAGGCATCGAAGATATTGATTTTGCTATTCTCGCTCTTATAGCGGTATTGTACTGCGTATCATATTATAAGGCTTTAATGGTGGCAAAGATATCAGCATGTTCATATCGTATTGATTGTCTTTTGCAGTTCTTCCAAGAACCGGGCGGCGTGCTTGCCATCCATCTGGGCGTGATGGAACTGGAAGGAGATGGGGAGCGTGGTCTTCAGCCACCCTTTGCGATAGCGGCCCCAAGCCAGGAAGGGATTATTGAAGATGCCGCAATACTGGTTGGTGATGCTGTCAAGTTCCGTGCCTGTGACGGCTGATGTGCCTACAATCACGGCCTCATCGTCCAAGATGTCCTGACACGTCTGACTGATGCTCTCCGTCAGATGCATGTAGTTGGCATTAAACGCCTCCAGATCTTCGCATACGGCCACGTCGCAGAAGCTAAGTCCGCCCTTGACGTTATCCGCTATCACGTTGATAGCCATGCGGTCGTATTTGTAAAGTTTCCCATCTTGTGGCAACATGTAAAATTCCTCTATCCCTGATGCTGCCTTGCCAATACACCAGCACAGCAGCATATTGAACTTTAGCCCCCGCTTACGACTCACCTTACGCAGTCGCGTCACGTCGAAGGTCTTCGTGAGCGTCACCATCGGCATGGACGACTTTGTCCACAGCTCGAAGGCGATGGCTCTGTTGGTATCCTTGGGATTGATTTCCTGTTTCATCGTCTTATTGGTATGCAATCTGTTTGCAAAATTACGCATAATTGCCGAGACAGCCAAACAATTGGGATAATCTGCACAAAAATGTGATGAATGTCACTCGTCAACGAGCAAATTCCCTATGCAAAGGTTTTGGGTGAGTCAAATAGATTTCGTAAATTTGCACCCAACATTCATTGAATAAAGCTATGGCAAGCAATATTGATTTTGTACAGTACATCGCCGACCAGTGTAGTGGTGCGGGCGAGATTATAGCGAAGAAGATGTTTGGCGACTACGGCATCTATTGTGATGGAAAAATCTTCGGATTGATATGCGACGACTGTTTCTATCTGAAACCCACAGAGGCAGTTCGGCCATTACTTCGTGTGGTTGATATGCGACCGCCTTACGACGGCGCCAAGGACTATTTTTACATTGCCGATGTCGATGACCGTGATTATGTCTCGTTTATAGTCCGCGAAACCTGCAAGGCTCTACCGGCACCGAAGCCTAAAAAAAAGGCCATTTGAAAGCGTGCTTTCAAATGGCTCTCGTTACCTATAAAGTTCAAAATGGAACGGTTTGTCGAAATGACGACGGGAATAATATGTAACTGAGGGGTGCGTGAGATTCATCACCATAGTCCAAGATGTTCCGAGGAATCCCTCGTGCTGAGGCTGCGACACGGCCGAGATGGCATCGGTCAACTGTTTCTCACTCATCACACCGTGCGTTTGGTCGAACCGCTGGCAAAGTCTGTCATAACGATCATCACCTTCTTCGAGTCCTACATTCAGTTTCTGCTCACAAAGATAGTGATTGGCCACAGCAGGCGTTTCTACCACCACCATTTCGTTGTCAACATATTCCACAACCACGTTTCGACCCGTTGCATCAGCCATTGCGTAATGGTGGGCCGAACCGATGTCTGAGTGCATATCAATGCCACGCAGCAGTTCCAACGCCTCACTGACATTAGCAGCATTCTTCAACATATAGGAAATAGCAGTAGTTGTTGTCAGGTCGGGTTTGCTAGTGCGCTGGTGAGTCTCTACGGTATCGCCAGCCATCAGGTCGGCAATAGCCAACCCTTTCTCGTTGATACCATCGAGAGCAACAAACAAGCCCGTTAATGCCATATACTGATTCTTGAATCCCTCTGGCTTGAAGTCCTTGCCGAAACCATAGAACTCCACATTGAAGGTGGTTATTGTTTCGTATCCTTTATCGGGAATGCAATGCATGATTACGCCGATAGCCGACGGGAAGTCGAAATTGCGTCCCATCATCACGCCGCCATCGGGTGTGTGAACCGTAAGGGCCGAACAACCGAAATCGTTCTTTTGGGTCTTCGTTTCAATCTTGTAGTGCCCCTTAGAAAGGAACTCAATGGCATAACCTGCCAACTGATCGGCAGATTCGAATCCACCTTTCGCCATCAGTCCGTCGAAGCCATCATCGCCACGATACTCCATGTAGTAGAGTCCATCATCGAGCTTTACGCAAGAATTAGCGCCTTTCATCAGCGCCCCGAACTCCATCCATACTAACACTCCTGCGACTATCACCACTACTATCACTACTCCTAGCGCACCCAACAGTGCAATCTTTAATCCTTTTTTCATCGTCCGTCTATTTGTTTTTTATGTTTGACGTTGCAAAAATACTAATTGTTGCAGAATGCACCAAATTTCTGGGATAATATGCACTGATTTCTATTATTTTTTGAATATCTCGGCAAGTTTTGCATCAAGTTGTTCGCCACGCAGATCGATATCAACCACCTTTCCATCACCATCAAAGAGTATGTTACTTGGTATGGAATGAATCTCATAGGTAGATGAGCCGATACTTTGCCATCCAGCAAGGTCGCTCAAGTGTACCCAGGGCATCTTCATGGTCTTGATAGCTTGCAGCCAGGCTTCCTTTTTATTGTCAAATGAGATAGCCACGATGTCGAGTCCCTTGTCGTGATACTTCTCATAACATGCCGTTACGTTAGGCATCTCGGCACGACAAGGTCCACACCACGAAGCCCAGAAGTCAACCAGCACGTAACGGCCCTTGCCGCACCACTCGCTCAGCTTATGCTTCTTACCCTCTGTATCATTCATCGTCAGGTCAATAAAACGCTTGCCAATAGAACGCGGTGAATTGCCTGAGAGCATTTTCAGACGCTGCTTGGCCTGCCTCATGGAAGGATTATCCTTATATTCTGGATGAGCATCAAAAATCTTTTGCAAGTCACCAACCGAGAGATTATCAGCAATCATCGGTACGAAATGTACGGGTATTTCTGAGTCCAGGTTCTCCATCACAGCCTTATACATTACCTTATAGGCCTCTTCTTTGGAGTCATTGATCATACTGGTATATAGTCCTCTTACGGCCTCGTTCATAGCCATAGATGCCTTAGAACCCTTGACGCTACCTTTCATCAAATCCACCTCCGTAGGCGTATTGTCAACCATCACTGCAGCCACATTTTTCAGTAAATCTTGAGGCGACTTTATACGTTGAACGTCGGCTATAATGGTTAACATAGTGGTTCCGATAGGCTGTTCGGCTTCATAACTCCACTTACCATTATTTACGGTTGTGCTGTCTTTCAGTTTACCCATGCCTATATCATCACAAAAATAGATCATTTTAGCGTCAGCTGCTGCTACGCCATGAATGTTGACCTTTGTCTGCGCCTGACTCATCACTGCGATGAGGGCAAACAATACTGTCGTGAATATTTTCTTCATTGTATATTTTATATTTAATTACTATCTATCTTACATATTTATCGCTTTCATCAGTCGAACGGCATCCACGTACTGTGCGATACCCATTGTGACCTTCTTGGCATCCTGCATCGCATGAACAACAGTAGCCTGACGACCAACAACATCGCCACCGGCAAAGACACCTTTACGCGTTGTCATGCCATAAGGAATATCACGCGTAATCAGGAAGTTTTGATCATCATTGTCCAAGCCCGATGTTGTACGCACAATCTTTGTTGCAGGAGTTGCTCCGATAGCCATGATTATATTGTCAGCTGGTAATGTCTGCTTTACAGGCTCTTTTTCAGGTTCCTTGGTCTCGAGCACAATCTCCGTGATTTCCATATCGTCATCAACATGAATCTCAGTGATAGCACTCCACCAATTGAAACGCACACCTTCCTTAACAGCATCTTCATACTCTGCACGCAGAGCTGACATATTTTCTATACCCTTATGATAGATGACATTAACCTGAGAGGCACCAATACGAAGAGCTGTACGTGAAGTATCCATAGCCGTATTACCACAACCAATAACCCATACTCGGGCTCCTTCGTCAACGGGTAACTCCTCGCGTTTCATGAATCCCTCGTTAATAAGTTCTACACGGCGCAGGAAATGAGTGGCCAAACGGATACGCTTCAAATTAAAATTCCTTGTTGCACCTTCGCCCTCAAAAATACAGCGTCCATTCTGCCAAATGGGAATCTCGAGTGACTTGGGTTTACTGAGACCTGTACCGATATAGATAGCATCAAAACCCTGTTCAAAAAGGCTGTCCACCGTAATTTCCACACCAACATGTGTGTTACGATGAATAACGACACCCATTTTCTCGATGTAACGTATCTCGCGAGCTACGACCTCTTTTGGAAGTCGATATTCGGGAATGCCATAGCGGAGCACGCCACCACACTGAGCCTCCATTTCAAATACTTCCACTGCAAAGCCCATACGCGAAAGATCACCTGCTACTGTAATGCCCGACGGACCCGCACCAATGACAGCCACCTTTCCACGTGTTTTCTCTACCATATCTTCATGTGTCAGACCTAACTCCGAGTCAAAATCAGCCACGAAACGCTCCAGTTTTCCAATATTAACAGGCTCTCCCTTCTTACCCAAGACGCAGTTTCCTTCACACTGCTTCTCATGCGCGCAGACACGACCACATACTGCAGGCAGATTACTCTTTGCACGGATAATGCTAATGGCATTGCCCATGTTGCCTTTCTTTAGTTCATGAATCCAGTCGGGGATATCATTACTAATAGGACATCCCTTTTTACATTGTGGCACCTTACATTGCAAACAGCGTTGTGCTTCTGCAATGGCCTCAGCCATCGTATAGCTTTCGTTAATTTCTTCTTTGAATTTCATAGCAATCAAATTTTATAAGCGTTTATCCACGTAACACGTTTTACTGCCATCGAATCAAACGAATTGCGCCCTTGCCGCAGACACAGTCAAAACGGTAAGGGCGCATATGATGAGTTTCTTTATTCAGGAATCATTTGTACGGCAGATAACAGTTCTTGGTAGTAATGCCAGGCGCATTATTCTGCAACATATGGCTGAGCCATTTATCACCAAAGTTACCTCCATACGTACCCGCCTGATTCTTGTGAAGAGCCAGACGACGGAGGTCAGAGAAACGAGTTCCCTCGAAAGCAAACTCCATCGCATACTCATCGCAAAGAAGATCTTCCATCGCATTGATGTAGTCATCTTTGGTATAAGTTGTCAGGCCAAGGCTGAACTTGCTGTTTATATCAGCAAGCTTAGCACCAAGAACCATGCTGTAGCGATAAGTAGAATAGAGGTCCTCAACAGCTCCTGCACCATGATAGTGAATACCAACATATGCTTTCGTAGCACCGTTCTTGAAGATGTCAGAATTCTCCTGAGCCAAGAAAGGCAACTTGGTGGTAAGCAATTCGTAAGACTCGGGCATGAGATAGTACTTATCATCAAGATGTGACTGAGCCATATCGAGCACCTTATTACCACTTCCGTCAACAGAATCATTACCCTCCTGATCCTTCAGGTAAACCTCAAGGTAACGATAGTTGGGTAACTCTGAATGATAACCATTCTTCAATATAGCGAAAGCAGCATCAGGATAGCCCATGCGGTTGATAGCCTCTGCGAGGTGGAGCCATACGGTAGTATTACGATAGAGGTAGATATAAGCCGTAGAAGGTTTGAGAGTATATACAAAAGTGGAATCGGCACCAACACCCTGACTAACGATAGAGGCACGTGCATCACCCAACGCCTCATTCTTGACAATCCAGTTGAAAGGTGCCACCTTCACCTGCTCTGTATAGTAATAATACTGAGCGCGACGAGCTGAATCGCAGTAAGCCTGAGAGGGAACAATCTGTATATCCTCTGTCTTGGGGCAATTAAAGATGTCATTCGCGTTGGTCTTAACAGCGCTCTGACGCTCTGTGCCATAGTAATTATAACCATATGATGCAGGAATATCGGTAGTCTTACCCATCGTATAGTTCACTGCCATGGGGATATAAGAGATAATATCGCCAGTTGTAGCCTGATGACTGAAAGAATTTTCCCAGACAGGCACACCATTATACAAAGAATTGTTCTTTGATTCGTTATAATCTGCAGGCCACTCCGTGAAGTTCTTGAAGATAGGACTGTATTCACTATAGTAAGTATTCATAGGATCAACATAGAATACGGAGATGTTTTTAAGGGCTAGCTGTCCCTCATAGCGCAGATACTGATAATAACAGGTGGCAGCCTTCTCGTATTCGCCTAACTCCAGATAAATATCACCCAGCACCACATTGAGCGGAATAAAACATTTGGCAGGGTTAATAAACTTCTCCTCACTACCCCAGTTGAGCATACCAATAGAGCGTGACGACTGGTTGAAAGTAGGAACAGAGAGCTGCTCATCAGTGTAACGTGCCTTAAGAGCTTCAAGCATCTGTGCCTCGCCAGTAAGAATCGTCTGATAGTCGGTCATTGAGGTATTGGAATTTATTTGACCGATAGTGGTAACGGGCTCTGTGATATAAGGCACCTGGCCATACTGGCGTGAGAGCTGAAGGTAAGTCCATGCACGGAAAGAAGCCACAGCAGCATACTCGTTGCACACCACATTACGGGCACCCGTGGCCAGCGTGGTGTCACGATGAGCCAAGTAATAGTTACAGTTGTTGATTACCTTATAATAAAGGTACACACTGTCGTACTTATTCGTGGCATCAGCCGTAAACGATGCCAAGTTGCGCAGATGGGTAGTAGCCTTAGAAGTAGGACTCACCAAGTCACCACGCATCTCATTCTGATAATAATACTGGTCGGCCAGTTCCTGCATAGCCTGCATGATGCCATAGGCATAGAACACGGAGTCTGTCTTCTGATTAAGCTCTGGGTCGAACAACTGGCGCGAGCTGTCAGACTCAAGCATATCTTCGCAGGACATCAAACCACAGATTACACAGAATCCACAGATTATATATTTTGCTTTGGTAATCATAATTTTTTACTTTTTTACCTTTTTATTTTTATACCTTTTATTAGAGGTTAATCTTCACACCCATTGAGAAGACGCGTCCCTGAGCAATATTACCACAGTCGATGCCCTGATAGAGTTGGTTATTGCCTGCAGCAAACTCAGGATCGCTACCTGTGTATTTCGTAAGGGTGAAGAGGTTGCGTCCCTCTGCCCAAACAGAAATACCCTGCAACCATGACTGCCATGACTCAGGAATGGGAACCTGATAAGAGAGCATCACATTCTTCATACGCAAATAAGAGCCATCCTCAATCCAACGGTCTGAGAAACGGTTGTTACCCATAGGATCACCATAGCACAGACGTGGCAGATCGGTAACCTGTCCCTCGTAGCGCCAGTGACCAATTTCTGCCACCTGCTGGTTATAAAGTGTAGATCCGCTGTTGAGGATAGAGCGCTGATAGTTATAAACATCATTGCCCAGACTATAATTGAAAGTCATACCGAGGGTGAAGCGCTTCCAGTTGAGGTTCAGGAAGATATTTCCATAGATATCGGGATTAGGATCACCAATAACGACCTTGTCAGCTTCACTAATCTGTCCGTCATTGTTAACATCCTGGAAGATTACGTCGCCAGCTTGGAAATACTGCTTAGCACCAGTCTCGTCAAGCATATAAAGACCTGCAGCCTGTGCTTCGGCAGTAGTAGAGAATACGCCACTGGTCTTATAGCCATAGAAAACACCTACTGGGTTGCCCACTGCTGTGAGGATATTATCCTTTCCATATATAGAAGAGGTGTAGTTACCATTAGCCAATGACTTAACCTCATTCTGATAGTGACCTACAGTAGCACCTACTTCCAAATGCCAGTCCTTCAAAGAGATGGGTTTACCATTGATACCAACCTCGAAACCGCTGTTACGCAATTCA
>Ga0265298_10005415_pt1 | contig 16025 bp, 10 predicted proteins | sample AusTroGonzalo_MG_3_FD_193486 | JGI IMG/M metagenome (GOLD analysis project Ga0265298, IMG submission 193486) | Bovine rumen microbial communities from tropical cattle in Woodstock, Queensland, Australia - Gonzalo_01 | ecosystem: Host-associated > Mammals > Digestive system > Stomach > Rumen ... | reverse complement strand
CTTTCGGTCTGATAACTTTGCACATTTTGTGCGTTCACGAATAATGGCATTATGCCTAAAATAGTAATTACAACTGTAATTGAAAACGTATTTCTTTTCATAATTATAAAGTATTTATGTAACAATATTTTTTTCAACAAATAAAATTCATTCCATCAACTTTTCAAAAGTCCTTGTTGGTCCTTATTTATTTCAAAAACCAAAAAACATTCATTTTCAAAAAGTTGTGAAAAATATACATTATCATATATGATAACGTTTGAGACAAACATAAGAAAAAATTTTGTTATAATAAATGATAATTGAAAGAAATAACGTAAAATTATTTGTAATACATTGAAAATGAGTGTTTTGTAAAACCGATAGGTATGGTATAAAAATAAGACGTAAATTATGTTGAATTTACAGGAACATCACGTAATAAATTGGTAAATATGTTATCCCTTTTTCCATATAGATTTCTCTGTTATTGGAAAGAACGATTGCTTTTTTAATATGATAATCAGCCGTTTCAACGAAATGCGAGAGTGCGCTGTGCACTTTGTAGTCTTTACCCGATTTTACCTCAATTGGAACAACCGACAATAAATTAAAGTCGTCAATAAGAAAATCTACTTCTCCATTTTTCTTGTTGTCGTAATAATTTAGTGCGTAGGAATGTGCTGTAAGTTCCTGTGCTACAACCGATTCATATACGGTGCCCAAATTAATGCTGTCGTCATCGTCGAGTATAGCCCGTATATTATTCTTATAGAGTAAATTAGTCAATATACCAACGTCATTCAAATAGAGTTTTAGCAAGTTTTTGCTTTGCGATTCCCGTAACGGAAATTTTGGATTTGAAATAGCATTTACGTTGAGGGCAATCCCTGCTTGAATTAAATATTCAAATTCATTGCGATACTGCGAAAAACGTGCTCCGTCGCGTTGCTCTATGTCTTGCATAACGATACGTTTTTTTCGCGATTCTAATGCGGAAGGAATGTATTTGTAAACCGTTAACGAATTGAGTTTGTTTTCTTTATCGTATTTTATCGTGTCCAAACCATAGTACTCATAAATAGTATTTTGAATGTCGCGAACAATTGAGATATTCATGGTATCGACAAATTCCGACACTGCCGCCGGCATTCCACCGCAAAGCAAATATCGTTTAAACAGAGATAGCATTTTATTGTGAAGCCCTTCGTCAAGAGATTCTTCTGCCGCATATTTTGCCTGCAACGATTGTATTGTTTCACCAGAAAAACCATTTGCCCACAAAAACTCCTCAAAATCAAGAGGATACATGCGTATTGTCCGTGTACTTCCTATGGGAATGGAAACGGCTCGTGCCAAGGCAACACCCAAAAGCGAACCACTGCATATATAGGTGTATTTAGCATCTTGATTGAGAAATTTGAGCAACGTGAGCAAATGAGGATACACTTGAATTTCGTCAAGAAATACTAATGTATCAGCTCTATTCCCCAATGTTTTACCCAGCGCACCCAATTGCAAATAAAAATCTTCGGTAGAACGGGTGTTGGCAAACAATTTTTGTCCGTTGAAGTCGTCCAATAAATTGATTTCCACATAATTCTGGTACGATTGCCCAATATGTCGAATGATGTATGTTTTTCCTATTTGTCTGGCTCCTTCTACAATAAGTATTCTATCTTGCTGATTATCAAGATGTTCTTGTATTGTTTTTTCAATTCTTCGTCGTAACATTACACTTTTTCTTAGTTTTTTCTTCGTAAAATTACACTTTTTCCGAGAAAATCAAGTTGAAATTCACACTTTTTCCAAAAAAGTACTTTTTTGGAAAAAGTGATTTGCTGTAATTGAGAAAGAGCGCATTGCTCATTGTAAACCTATTCGTGTGAGAAACTTGTAAGTCCATTTTAGTCCTTATTTTTGAGGACAAACATTCCTTATAATAATTCCAATTTTGTAATTTACTATTAGTGAACTATTTATAATTCACAACTTATCTTATATGATAACAATTAACTAACCACAAAACATTTCTTTTGTAAAGAATAAATGTTTGATTGTGGCTTCGGAATTAGAAATAAACAAAATCATTGGTCAACGGATTCGACTGATTCGTGAGAAACAGGGTATTTCACAACACGAATTGGCTTTGCGTTGTAATTTTGAACCATCTAACTTGTGCCGTATAGAATCAGGGAACACAAATCTTACCATAAAAACAATGTTTCGCATCTGTACAGCGTTGGATGTGCCGTTTCATAAACTAACCGACGGAATATAAAAATTTTAAAGTGTTTTTAGTGAAACATTTCAAAAAAGCGATTCCCTGTCTATAGCGAAAGGAGCTGACATTTTTCAGGGATTCAAATGTAATAAATATATTTTACAGCAAAACATCAGCAATTTTTAGGTCTTCTGGCGTCGTGATTTTTATGTTTTTCGTGTCGCCCTTGTAAAAATGTAACGTTCTTCCCGAAAGTTCCCACACTGTTGCCTCGTCGGTAAACTCAGGTCGGAAGTCAACCGACATGATTTCTTGTAACTGTGCCACATCGAAAATCTGGGGCGTTTGTATTCGCTTCACAGTGGCGCGATTTACCGGTTTCGTGCCCGTTTCGTCAATAATTCTGAGCGAATCTACGGAATCGATGTAGGGAATTGCCGAACCGAATTGTTCTGCCGTGGCAAATCCGTCACGAAGCATTTCGTGTGAAATAAGTGGGCGAACACCATCGTGAACTGCCACAAGTCCCTCTTCGCAAATCGTGCGAATGCCGTTGAATACTGAGTGAAAACGTTCTTTCCCGCCTGCCACGATTTTGTGTGGTATGGTGCAGCCGTATTTTGTGCATAATTGCTTCCAATACTCAATCTGACTTTCGGGCAACACAACAATGCATTCCATTGCGGAATCGAAGTTGTGGAAACATTCCAGACTTCTCATCAGTATTGGCTTGCCTTGCAGTTCCAAGAATTGCTTGGGAATGTCGTTTCCCATTCGCAACCCTTTGCCACCTGCCACTATGACCGCAAATCGTTTTTTCACCTTATAGAATTAAGAATTAAAAATTAAGAGTTAAGAATTGTTGTTTTTTTGAAAATGAAAAGAGAGTACCAATTTCTTGATACTCTCTTTGGTATTACTTTTTTTAGAATTACGCCTCTTCGCCAGCATTTTTCTTCATAAATGCATACGAGATTGGCGATGCAACGAACAATGAAGAATAAGTACCGATGATGACACCGATTGCCATTGAGAATACGAATCCCTTGATTGAATCGGCACCGAAGAAGAACATAATCAACAACGTAAGGAATGTTGTCATAGACGTATTGATTGTACGGCTAATGGTACTGTTGATACCTTGGTTGAACAACATTTTCGTATTACGTTTTGGATATTCTCTCGTGAACTCACGGATACGGTCGAATACAACCACGGTATCGTTGATTGAGTAACCGATGATGGTCAAGATTGCTGCCACGAATGTCTGACCGATTTCCATTGAGAATGGCACGATTCCGTAAAGCAATGAGTAAATACCGATTACTATGATTGTATCGTGGAACAATGCGGCAACAGCACCAAGACCATATTGCCATTTCGAGAATCGAACGAAGATGTACAAGAACATGAATATCAATGCGATGATGATAGCCACAATAGCACCGTAGATAATGTCGTTTGCGATTGTAGGACCAACCATGCTTGATTGTTTCAAGTTGTCTTGTTTGAATGTTTCAAGTGAAACGTTGTCGCCCAAGAATGATTTCATTCCTTCGTACAACTTGCCTTCAATTTCTTCGTCAATGTCGTGGTTCGATTTTTCGTTGATTTTGTAGTTTGTCGTAATTTTTACTGAAGAAGCACCATACGTCTTAACCTCAGGTGCCGAACCTTCAAATTGTGTTGCCAACGAAGCGGCAATTTGCTCAACGTTACGTTCGCCCTGCATTTCAACAATGTATGTACGACCACCGGCAAAGTCAACACCTACGTCGAATCCTCTGATTCCGATTGAAGCCAGCGAGGCAACAATCATAATTGCAGAGATAACTGCTGTGATTTTACCCGATTTGATGAAGTCGATGTTTACGTTCTTGAATGCACCACGAGTCAAATTGCTGTCGAATGAGATTTCTTTCTTCTTGTCCAAGAATCTTTCGAAAATCAAACGAGTGATGAAGATTCCGCAGAACAACGATGTCAAGATACCAATCAACAATGTGGTTGCGAAACCTTGGATAGGTCCTGTACCGAAGATGAACAAAATCAAACCTGTCAAGAATGTTGTAACCTGACCGTCGATGATAGCCGAGTAAGCGTTTTTGAAACCGTCGGCAATTGCAAGTTTCGTACCCTTGCCGGCAGCAAGTTCCTCACGGATACGTTCGTAGATAATCACATTGGCATCGACTGCCATACCAAGCGTAAGCACGATACCGGCAATACCAGAAAGTGTCAATACTGCTCCAAGCGATGCAAGCACACCGAAGATAAGGAACAAGTTCAATAACAATGCAACGCTTGCCACAGCACCAGCTTTGCGATAGTAGAATATCATATAGATCAATACCAATATAAATGCGAAGATGAACGACAAGATACCTGTTCTGATAGATTCCTTACCAAGTGAAGGACCTACGAACTCAGCGTTCATGATGCGTGCACGGGCTGAAAGTTTACCTGACTTCAAGATGTTTGCCAAGTCGGTTGCTTGAGCAATTGTGAAGTCACCCGTGATAGAAGAGATACCGTCGCCGATTTCCGATTGAACTGTCGGGTATGAATATACATAACCGTCAAGTACGATAGCTACAGAGCGTTGGATGTTTTCTTTTGTCAAACGTTTCCATTCTTTTGCTCCTTCGCTGTTCATCACCATACGAACGCTTGCGCCTCCTCCTTTGTCAGAGAATTCAGGACGAGCGTCAACCACAACGTTTCCTTCCAAAGAAGCGTGACCGTCCAAGTCAGCATCTTTCAATGCTATCAATGTATAGAAACCGTTGTCGGATTTTTTCGACCATGTAAGTTTCAGTTCAGGAGCGTTTTCTGCCAAGATTGCCTTAATTGCAGGCATTGCGAAGATTGAGTCAATTTTCTCCAAATCAATAGAATTTGCATAACCAACGATAGGACCGTAACCAACGTGACCTTCACGGTCGATGTTAGGCGTCAACAATGCGAACAATGGATTTGCCTTCTTGAATTCTTCGGCGTTTTGAGCCATCATTTGAGCAGAGTCAACAGCAGTCGTGTCGCCTTGTTGGATTTGTTCCTTCAACGAAAGTTCGGTAGAATCAGCTTTTGCTTCCTCTTTTGCTGGAGCCGCTTCTTCCTTAACTTCTTCTTTTGTTGATTCTTGTGTTTTGTTCATTGCAGCCAACGTGTTGTTGATTGAGAACAAAATCTGATATACTTCCGAATTGTTGTATGTTTCCCAGAATTCCAATTGTGCGGAGCTTTCCAACAGTTCACGAACACGTTCGCGGTCTTCCACACCTGGAAGTTCTATCAAGATTCGGCCACCGCCAATGTTTTGAATGTTTGGTTGCGTAACACCGAAACGGTCGATACGTGTTCTGATTACGTTGAACGTATTTTCAATAGCCGTTTGCTCTTCTTTTTCCAATACCTCAAGCACTTCGCTGTTTGATGAGTTGTAGTTGATTTTACCCATCATATCCTCATTTGCGACGAACATTGTACGCATAAAGTTGTTAGGATACAACTCCTCGAATGCCTTGCCAAATGCCGTGATGTACGTTTCGCCAGCTTCTTGTTCGTATTTGTCGGCAAGATTCAAGGTGTTAACCAACATAGTATCGTTTTCTCCGTCTGACGAAAGGTTCGTAATCAAGTCGCGAGTAGAGATTTGAAGTGTAACGTTCATACCGCCCTTCAAGTCAAGACCAAGGTTGAGCTCGTGTTGGTGGCACTCGTTCAAGCTAAATTTACGTAACCATAAGAAATTGTAGTAATCCTTTTGTTGTGACAACGAGTCCAAGAATTGTTTTTGATACATTGCGTATGCGTTGTTGTCACCATTTGCCTTTTCAGTAGCGTACTTGTCGGCGTCGCGGTTTGCCTTCGACGTGAAGTACGTGAATGAAAGTGAATAGATAGCTGCTAACACCAAGCAGACTGTAAATACACGGATAAATCCTCTGTTTTGCATTTTTTTAGAGTTTTAATTGACCTTGTTATTTTTAGACGGCAAATATATACTTAAATTCTGAAATGAAAGAAGGGAATTTGAATTTTCTTTTTAGAATTGCTCTAATTATCGTGTAAAAATGTGCTTTTTATGAAAAACTTTGCAATGAATCATTGTGAGAATTCATAATACTTTACTTTTGTACAAAAATCGTATGCGACAGTTAGAGTTACTTTCTCCGGCGAAGAATTTGCAGGTTGGGATAGCAGCCATCAACCACGGTGCCGATGCCGTGTATATTGGCGGACCGGCGTTTGGAGCACGGAGTGCCGCCACAAACTCGCTTGACGATATTTCCACATTGATACAATATGCTCATCAGTTTAAGGTGAAAGTGTACGTCGCATTCAACACAATATTATATGACGACGAATTGGAACGAGCTGTCGAAATAGCCCATAAACTCCATGATATTCACGCAGATGCACTTATAATCCAAGATTTGGGACTATTGCAATGCGATTTGCCGCCCATTGCCCTTCATGCAAGCACGCAACTCAACAATCGTACACCCGAAAAGGTTGATTTTCTTGAAAAAATCGGTTTTTCGCAAGTGGTTCTTGCCCGTGAACTTAATCTTACTCAAATAAAGGAGATTGCTGAAAAAACGACTGTTCCTCTGGAATTTTTCATTCATGGTGCACTGTGTGTATGTTACAGCGGTCAATGCTACATGAGCGAATATGCCACAGGCCGAAGCGGCAACCGAGGCGAATGTGCCCAAATGTGTCGTCATAAATACACCTTGCAAGGATTGGGCGAATCTCGCGAAGGTTATTTCTTGTCAACAAAAGACCTATGTATGGAACATCGACTCGAAGATTTGATTTCTGCAGGAATTTCGAGTTTCAAGATAGAAGGTCGCCTAAAAGACGAAAACTATGTGAAAAATGTGACGGCATTTTATCGGAAAAAATTAGATGCCATAATTGCAAAACGCACAGATTTACATCGTAGTTCGACGGGAATATGTACGCCTACATTTACCCCCGACTTGCAAAAAACCTTTACTCGAGGATTTACCGAGTACTACATCGACAAGCGACGAAACGATATGGCAAACATCCGTTCTCCAAAATCACAAGGCGAATATCTCGGAAAAGTTGTTGAATCGAATGAAAATGCTTCGCAACGAGGGAAAAATTACATCAAAATAAAAACCAACGCACAACTGCATAATGGCGACGGACTTTGTTTTTATGACACAAACGGCGAATTGACCGGCGTTCTCATTAATGGAACGAACGAAGGGAAAATTGTACTTAACAAAAATGTTCACATACCTGTAGGGACAGAGATTTGGCGAAATGCCGATGTGGAATTTCAAAAGCAACTTGAATCAAGCGATCAAGGACGGAAATTACCCGTGAACGCTGTTTTCCACTCAAATGGATTGCACTATTCCCTAACGCTTTCGGATGCGGAGGGGAACACGGCAACAATAGAAAAAACGGCGTTGGAGACAGCAAAAAATCAAAATAAACAACGGGAAACCATCACAAATCAAATCGCAAAGATGGGCGACAGCATGTTTTTGTTTTCCGGGTTGGAATTTTCAGGAAGCGACGTGCCGTTTATTTCCATTGCCGACATCAATTCATTGCGACGGGAAACGTGTGATTTATTGCGGACAAAAATCATTGAATCCGTAGAGACGTTGCGCGCAACGTCTCTACAACAAAATACGGCGCAATATCCAATGACTGAACCCCTTGATTTTCGTCTGAACGTTGCAAACCAAAAATCCGTAGAATTTTTCCATCGCCATGGTGTTGATGTTTCGCAACGTGCGTTTGAATTGGAACATCGACAAAATGTTCCTCTTATGACCACAAAATATTGCATTCGCTATCAACTTGGCGCATGCAAAAAAGGAAATGCCGAACCTTTATTTTTATCCGACAAATCACATTCATTTCGTGTGGAATTTGATTGCGAAAAATGCGAAATGAACATTTTTTCGAAATAGAAAAGAGTGTGTTTATTGGTTGTCGTTTTTATTTTTTTATCTTTGTGAAAAATTAAAACAAAAGAATATGAAAGGCAAGTATCAAAGACTTATTATTATCGGTATTGCAGCCGTTTTTTTCTTGATAGTGTTCGGAAACAGTATGTTTATAAAGTTGGAAGCAACTGAACGTGGCGTAATTTTCCGTCAGTTTACCACAGGTTTGGATAAAGAAAATGTATATGAACCAGGTTTCCATATCATTGCTCCGTGGAACGATATGTATGTGTTCAATGTTGCAGAACAAAAAGTAGAGGAAACAATGGATGTTTTGGATAAAAATGGTCTTTCTATCAATATTGAAATCACCGTTCGTTTTTATCCTATTTATAATAGAGTAGGATATTTGTACGAACAATTCCGCACGGACTATGCCAATTTGTTGGTGATTCCAGAGGTTCGTTCTTCGGTTCGTCAGGTGGCAGGTCGTTATTCAGCGGAGGAAATTTATTCTACGAAACGTTCCGAAGTTGAGCAGACCATTATTGACGAGGCAGGCAAGAAACTTCGTGACAATCATATAGAAATGAAGGCTTTGCTGATTCGTTCTATCAATCTTCCACAGGACATTCGTCAGGCAATTGAAAGCAAACTGAAACAAGAGCAAGAGGCACTTGCATACCAGTTCCGTCTGGAAAAAGAAAAATCAGAGGCAGAACGTAAGAGAATCGCTGCTGAAGGTGAAGCCCGTGCTAACAATATCATTAACAATAGTTTGACACCAAACTTATTGAGAATGCGTGGAATAGAAGCTACGTTGGAATTGAGCAAATCGCAAAATTCAAAAACGGTGATTGTGGGTAGCGCAGGAAGCAACGGATTACCTTTGATTTTGGGGTCTGATAAATAATTTCAGAGAAAGAAACTTTTGTTTTTCTAAAGATTGGGACATTTGGGATTTAAAATTCATCCATAGGATATTTCACACCCCATTCTTTACGAAGAGTATCCATTTGTTGCATAACGGCAAGTGTTTCCTTGTGTGGCATCGTAGGCGACTCAAGCAAGCCCGCCTCTATGCAGCGACGACTTTCCATCACTTGATATTCGTAGCCAGAAATCATATCCGACGGTTTTTCGTACGTTTCCGCAAGGGCATAATTTCGATAAACCTCGACACGTTCGGGGCAATTCACGTTGTCAACCCTAATATAGCCCTCCGTTCCACTGATAACGCCTTGACGGTCGTTTAGGCACAAAGCCCCCGTCTGCAAATTTGCCATTTTGCCGTCAGCATAACTCAACGAAATGCTTTCCTGCATATCCATTCCCGTTGCTCCCAGTTGGCAGTTCGTGACCGTTTTCACTATATCGCTACCGAAATACATTCGTGCGAAATTCAGCACATACACGCCCACGTCGAGCAATGCTCCACCACACAGCGCAGGATTGGTAATACGTTCTTTGTTTTCCAACGGATAGCACAAACTTGCCGAAAGCAAGCGAGGTTTTCCAATTGCTCCGTCGTCCAATAGATTCTTAATCTTATGAGAAAGAGGCATATAGCGCGTCCAAATTGCTTCGGTGACAAACACACCTTTTTTCTCTGCAAGTTGCAACAATTCGGCTGCCTCTCGGGCGTTTGCCGTAAATGCTTTCTCCACAAGACACGGTTTCCCGCGCTCAACGGCAAGTTTCGTATGCTGAAAATGGTGCGAATGTGGCGTGGCAACATACACCAAGTCAATATCATCGTCACAAACCAATTCTTCGTAAGAACCATATGCTTTTTCTATGTTAAACTTTGTTGCAAATGCCTGTGCTTTTTCAATTGAACGAGAAGCAATTGCATACGCTTCGTATCCATCCATTGAAGCCACAGTTTCTGCCATTTTCTCGGCAATCCAGCCAGCCCCGATAATTCCTATTTTAAATGTTTTCATAAGATTTATTCATTATCATAAACAAAGATATATAATTTCGTTTTCACGACATTTTTCACTTAAAGTTTTCTCGTTTTCGTACTTTTGTAAAAAGTTTTACAATGAACTCGATAAAAATGAAACAGCCCCGTGCGCTAATTGTGCTGTTCTTCACTGAGATGTGGGAACGATTCAGTTACTACGGAATGCGTGCATTGTTGGTGCTTTACTTAATCCAACAATTATTTCAAAATCTTGAAACGTCCAAAACCGTAGCCTACGGCATTTTTGCCGCTTATGGCTCGTTGGTGTATGCGTCGCCATTCATAGGCGGACTGATTGCCGACAAGTTCCTCGGTCATAGAAAAGCCGTCATCTGGGGCGCAATTATGATGGCTGTCGGTCATTTCTTAATGGCAATCGAGAACGAAATGTTCTTGTATCTTGCTCTTTCATTCCTTATTGTAGGAAACGGCTTTTTCAAACCGAATATGCCTATTATTTTGAGTGGCTTGTACGAAGAAAACGACCCTCGTCGCGATGGCGGTTTCACCATCTATTATATGAGCGTGAACCTCGGTGCTTTTTTCTCGCCGATTTTGTGCGGAATTGTCGGCGAAACATACGGTTGGCACTATGGTTTTACCATCGCGGGAATAGGAATGTTGGCAGGATTGTTCATCTTCTTGAAATTCGGTCATATTATTGATTATCACGAATCTATCAACAAAGAAACAGGAGAAAAGACCTTGGAATATCGTCCGCTCGGCACAATTCCCGACAAGGAAAGTTTGGCACAAAAATTTTGCGGACTTTCAAAAGAAATATGGATTTATACGCTCTGCGTGTTGAGTACATTCGGCATAGCAATGCTTGTAAAACATTATGAAATAATGAGTTACATTATCTTCCCCTTGTCACTTTCCATACTTGGCTTAATTTTCATCATCGCCTTACGAAGCGAAAAAGTTGAACGCGACAGATTGTTTGTCATACTTATCTTGCTGTTATTCATTACGTTATTCTGGACGTTCTTTGAGCAAGCCGGTTCGTCGCTCACACTGTTTGCAAGCGAAAACGTGAACCGAAATTTCTTCGGAAGTGTGATTCCAGCATCGCTGTTTCAGTCGGTGAACCCTATGTTCATCCTCATTTTTGCCTCGCCGCTTTCGGTATTATGGATGACGTTGGCAAACAAGAAAAAAGAACCTTCAACGCCGATAAAATTTTCTATCGGTATCCTTTTGTTAAGCATTGGATTTTTGATTTTGGGACTGGCTCCGCGATTCATTTCGTTTGAGACCATTGCCGAAAATGACACAATACTAAAAATTGCCGCCGTTCCCGCTATCTTATTGGTTTTGAGTTATTTGTTCCAGACCTTGGGAGAATTGTGCCTATCCCCCATAGGCTTGTCGATGGTGTCGAGACTGGCACCGACGAAGATTGTGGGAATGGTGATTGGCGCGTGGTACTTGTCGTCATCGTTGGCATTTCAAATTGGTGGCTGGATAGCAAATCTCACAACCGACGAAAGTTCTTACGAAATTACCGAAACCAACGATTCGCAGGAAGATTTTTCGGACGCAATATCTTATACCAAAGTACTCGAAACCTCATCGGCACAGCAGGCATTACAAACGGCCATTGACAAAAATTACATCTCGGAGGAAACATTACAAACCATTTCCGACGAGGAAAAATGTTCGGTAGTGAATTTGCTTCGCTACACCGACGTGTTTGTCAAAGTAGGACTTGCTGCCTTGCTTGCAAGCATACTTCTATTTTTGCTTTCACCAATGATTCACAAGATGATGCACGAGAGGTGATCTGTGATTTCGTTTTCCGAAGATACTATTTGCAGAGAATTGTAAACTAACCTAAACGTCTTGGACCATCGAATAATTCTCCTGAGTATTCATTGTTCTTGCATCTATATAGGTTGGAACAATAACGATTAAATTGTTCTTTGAACTTCTTTTTCTTCGTATGCCTCAATAATGTCGCCTTCTTGAATGTCGTTGTAATTGTTAATGCTCAAACCACACTCAAAGCCCTTGGTCATTTCTTTCACGTCGTCCTTTACCTTACGCAATGAAGAAAGTTCGCCTGTGAAAATAACGATACCGTCGCGGATGAGGCGGATTTTCGAGTTACGCATAATCTTACCATCGGTAACGTAGCAACCGGCAACAGTTCCCACTTTCGAGATCTTGAATACCTGACGGACTTCGCAACTACCAGTAACTTCTTCCTTGATTTCAGGAGAAAGCATACCGCTCATTGCATCTTTTACTTCATTTATCGCATCGTAAATGATTGAGTATAAGCGAATGTCGATACCCAATTTTTCAGCCAAACGACGAGCATCGGCAGAAGGACGAACTTGGAAACCGACGATAATTGCTTTTGAAGCCGAAGCCAACAATACATCGGATTCTGAAATTTGACCGACTGCTTTGTGCTTGATGACAATTTGAATTTCTTCGGTAGAAAGTTTCAACAATGCGTCGGACAATGCCTCGATAGAACCACCAACGTCACCTTTCACAATCAAGTTCAATTCCTGAACATTTCCAATCTTAATCTTACGGGCAATATCCTCAAGCGTTTCTGGCTTCATGGCACGCAATTCCTGTTCACGTTGCAGACGTTCGCGTTTGCTTGCAATGTCGCGTGCTTCGCGCTCCGACGACATCACGTGGATTTTGTCGCCTGCTTGTGGAGCTCCATCAAGACCGAGAACCATAACTGGCGTAGAAGGTCCTGCTTCGGTAATTCTTTGCTCACGTTCGTTGAACATAGCCTTGATTTTTCCAGCGTGCATACCGGCAAGTATCACATCGCCAACGTGCAATGTTCCCGAGCTAATCAAGATATTGGTAGTGTAACCACGACCTTTGTCAAGTTTTGCTTCAATAACGGTACCTTGTGCAGGTTTGTTCGGATTCGCTTTCAGTTCAAGCATGTCGGCTTCAAGAAGCACTTTTTCCATAAGCAAATCAACATTCTTACCGAATTTTGCGGCGATTTCCTGTGATTGATATTTACCACCCCATTCTTCCACCAAATAGTTCATATTGGCGAGTTGCTCACGAACTTTGTCGGGATTTGCACCTGGCTTATCAATCTTGTTTATGGCAAATACGATAGGAACGCCAGCGGCAGCAGCGTGGTTGATTGCCTCAACCGTCTGAGGCATCACTTGGTCATCGGCTGCAACCACAATGATAGCGATATCGGTAACCTGGGCACCACGGGCACGCATAGCGGTAAATGCTTCGTGACCTGGCGTATCGAGGAACGTGATTTGACGACCATTTGGCAACGTAACCCCGTAAGCACCAATATGTTGTGTGATTCCTCCCGCTTCACCCGCAATCACATTCGATTTGCGTATGTAGTCAAGTAACGAGGTCTTACCGTGGTCAACGTGTCCCATTACCGTAACGATTGGCGGACGAGGAAGCAAATCTTCTGGTTTGTCTTCCACTTCTTCAATCGCTTCTTGAGCGTCGGCACTCACAAATTGAACCTCAAATCCGAAGTTTTCGGCAATCATTTGAATCGTGTCGGCTTCCAGACGTTGGTTCAACGAAACCATCAAACCAATATCGAAACACGCTTTTATGATGTCCATTGCAGGAATGTTCATCATGGCAGAAAGGTCGTTGGCAGAAACAACGTCGGTAACTTTCAAGATTTTTTCTTGTTCCTGTTGTTCCAATTCCGCCAATTCCATTTCTTGACGGATTTTCTCCTTCTTCTCACGATTGTGTTTTGACGTGTTTGTCTTACGTCCCATGCTGTCAAGACGAGTACGCACGTCACGGATGTTCCGTTCAATGTCCTCCTCGTTGATTTCCTCGTGATAGAAGCCGTGTTTATTGTGTTTGTTTTTTCCGTTTTTGCTGTTTTTGTCAAATTTAGGAGAGTCTTTTTTCGAAAATTCTTCTTCCAAATTGACTTTGCCGCCTTTCGTCATTGTTCTCGCACGTTTCTCCTTACGTTTTCCGTGAGGTTGGTCTTCGTAAACAGTAACGTCTTTTACGATTTTTGGACCATTCAGCGTAGGAACTTCAGTTTTAATAAACTCAATTTCCTCGTCGCTTTTACGTGACTGAGTATCTTTTGAAGGAGCAGCAGTTTGTTTTTGTTGTGTGAGTATTTTTTGTTGAGCGGCAAGACGTTCTTTCCGTTCTTGTTCGCGTTCTTTTTTCGTCTTTTTGTCGGGACGAGTCTTTTGATTCAGGGAATCCAAGTCGATCTTGTCAAGAACTTTTATGTTGTTTTTAACGACTGGACGACCAGTGTCAAAAATTTCCTCTTCTTTCTCTTGAACTTGTTCGGGGACTGATTCCTCTTGCTTTTCAACAACAGATTCTACGACTTCTTCTGGCTCTGGGACAACTTCTTCAACCTTTTCCTCAACAACAGGTTCTGGCTTCGCCACTTTCTTTTTCGGTTTGTTCAGTTCATCAAGATTCAGTTTGTGTTTGATGACAGGACCTGAAAGTTTCGGAGCCTCCGTCTTGATTTCTTCGGGTTCTTTATGCTCTACAACTGGCTCTGGTTCAGGCAAGCTGACCGTTTCCATGTTTTGACGAGCTTCACGAATATCGACAGATTCTGCGTCTTTTTTAATTTCGGCATCTTCTCCAAATTCGCCAAGAAGCAATTTATAATGCTCATCTGTGATTTTTGCAGACGGATTATTCTCGATTTGTATACCTTTACTTTGTAGGAATTCGACAATTCTGTCCATTCCCGTGTTAAATTCCTGTGATACTTTTCCTAATCTTGCCATAAATAAATTGCTTTTATTATTGTTGTTGTCCGAGCGATTATATGAAATTAGTCTTCAAATTCTTCTTTTAAGATTTTAAGAACATCATCGATGGTCTCTTCTTCCAAATCGGTACGACGCAACAATTCAGCCTTGTCCAAACGCAACACACTCTTCGCCGTATCGCATCCAACTTTCTTGAATTCGTCGATTACCCATTCGTCGATTTCGTCAGTAAATTCGTCAAGATCAACGTCTTCCTCCTCTTGAACATTATCACGGTAAACTTCAATATCGTAGCCGGTCAATTGGATTGCCAACTTGATGTTTGCGCCACCTTTTCCGATTGCCAACGAAACTTGGTCGGAAGGCATAAATACTTCTGCACGTTTTTTAGCCTCATCGATAGAGATGCTTGTGATTTTTGCAGGGCTCAACGCACGTTGTACATACAATCTTGGATTTGACGAATAGTTGATTACGTCGATATTTTCGTTACGCAACTCACGAACGATACCATGGATACGAGAACCTTTCATACCAACACATGCACCAACTGGGTCAATTCTTTCGTCGTAAGATTCCACGGCAACTTTTGCTTTTTCACCTGGGATACGAACAACTTTCTTGATAGTGATAAGTCCGTCGAAGATTTCAGGAACTTCCAATTCAAACAAACGTTCCAAGAAATATGGCGATGTTCTTGAAATGATTACGATAGGCGTGCCATTTTTCAACTCAACACGAGCTACAACACCGCGAACCGTATCGCCTTTCTTGAAAAATTCGCTTGGTGAAGGAATTTGTTCTGTTTTTGGAAGGTATAGTTCGTTGCGTTCTTCGTCAACAAGCATGATTTCCTTTTTCCAAGGTTGCCAAACTTCACCAGTAACAATTTGACCGATTTTTTCCTTGTATTTCATATAGATGTTGTTCTTCTCCAAATCCATAATTCTTGAAATAAGATTTTGACGGATAGAAAGAACTTCGCGACGACCGAAATCCGATATGCTGATTTTTTCTGACACATCCTCGCCAATTTCGTAGTCGGCATCAATTTTTTGAGCTTCAGAAAGTGAGATTTGACTTAAAGAATCTTCTACGGCATTGTCAGCAACAACTTCGCGGTTATGCCAGATTTCAAAGTCACCTTTGTCAACATTGATAGT
>Ga0265298_10005414_pt1 | contig 16027 bp, 14 predicted proteins | sample AusTroGonzalo_MG_3_FD_193486 | JGI IMG/M metagenome (GOLD analysis project Ga0265298, IMG submission 193486) | Bovine rumen microbial communities from tropical cattle in Woodstock, Queensland, Australia - Gonzalo_01 | ecosystem: Host-associated > Mammals > Digestive system > Stomach > Rumen ... | reverse complement strand
AAGAAGCCTGCCGCGAAGAAGACCGCCAGGAAGGCTGAAACGGCTGAGGAAACGCCCGCCGGAGAAACTCCGGAAGAGGAAACCAATAAGCCCGCAAAGAAGCCTGCCGCGAAGAAAAAGACCGCGGAGGAATAATTGCACATATCCAGCGGCGGCCCGGCGGGGCCGCCGTTCCTGTCAAAAATAAGGAGGGATTCAAATGCCGCTTGTACCGATGGTTATTGAACAGACAAACCGCGGAGAACGTTCCTACGATATTTATTCCAGACTGCTGAAGGACCGGATCGTATTTCTGGGCGGGGAAATCACCGACGACACTGCCAACCTGGTGGTGGCGCAGATGCTGTTCCTGGAAATGGAAGATCCGGACAGCGATATCAGCCTTTATATCAACAGCCCCGGCGGTTCCGTGACGGCCGGCATGGCTATTTACGACACCATGCGCTATATCAAACCGCAGGTGCGTACCGTCTGCGTCGGCATGGCCGCCAGCATGGGCGCTTTCCTGCTCATGGCCGGCGAGAAGGGCAAGCGCCTGGCGCTTCCCAACGCTGAGGTGATGATCCATCAGCCGCTGGGCGGCGCGCAGGGTCAGGCGACGGACGTGGCGATCCGCGCGGAATGGCTGATGAAGACCAAGAAAAAGATGACCGCCATGATGGCCGAAATGACCGGCCAGCCCCTGGAAAAGGTACAGGCGGATGTGGAACGGGATTACTTCATGAGCGCAGAGGAAGCGCTGGACTACCATATTATCGACGAGATTTACCAACCCCGCGAAAAACAGGCGAAGTGAGGATCCAGACATGGCGAATAACAACGGCGGAATGAACCGTCAGGGGCCCCGGTGCTCTTTCTGCGGAAAATCCCAGAATGCTGTGGAGCGGTTGGTTGCCGGTCCGAATGTATATATCTGCAACGAATGTATCGGCCTTTGCAATGATATCCTGAAAGACGAAGAATTCATGGATGTCCAGGGCGGCAAGCAGTCAGAGATGAAGAAGCTTCCGCTGCCCTCGGAAATGAAGGCGGTTCTTGACGAATATGTGATCGGTCAGGAACGGGCAAAGCGCGCACTGAGCGTCGCGGTCTACAACCACTACAAGCGGATCAACCGCAAACAGCGGAAAGATGATGTTGAACTGCAGAAGAGCAACATTCTTCTTCTCGGACCGACGGGAAGCGGCAAAACCTATCTGGCCCAGACCCTGGCCCGTATTCTTGAGGTGCCCTTCGCGATCGCGGACGCCACCAGCGTCACGGAAGCCGGATATGTCGGCGACGACGTGGAAACCATTCTTCTCCGGCTTATCCAGGCTGCAGACTGGGACATTGAGAAGGCCCAGCGCGGGATTGTCTATATTGACGAAATCGACAAGATCGCCCGCAAAGGCGAGAACATGTCCATCACGCGCGACGTCAGCGGCGAAGGCGTACAACAGGCGCTGCTGAAAATCCTTGAAGGCACGGAGGCGGCCGTTCCACCGCAGGGCGGACGGAAGCACCCGCATCAGGAAATGATCCGCATTGATACGACGAACATCCTGTTTATCTGCGGCGGCGCTTTTGACGGACTGGTTCCGATCATTGAGAACCGGATCGGCAAGAAGGTCCTGGGTTTCGGCGCGGAAGTGCAGAGCCAGCGGGATCCCGCCCGGACGGACGCGCTGAAGGATGTTCGTCCGGAAGATCTTACGAAATATGGTCTGATTCCGGAATTTGTCGGTCGGCTGCCGATCCTTGTGACGCTGGACGGACTGGACGAAGACGCCCTGGTCCGGATTCTTACCGAGCCGAAAAACGCGCTGTGCAAACAGTATGAAGCGCTGCTGGATATGGACGGCGTGAAACTGACCTTTGAGGAAGAGGCAGTACGGGAAATCGCGAAACAGGCGATTACACGGAAATGCGGCGCCCGGGGTCTGCGCGCCATCATCGAAGACGCCATGCTGGACACCATGTTTGATCTGCCCGGACTGACCGAAATCAACGAGTGCGTCATTACCCGGGATTCCATTACCGGCGGGAAGCCGAAACTGATTGCCGGTGTCCGCAACCGGAGAAATTCCAAACGTTCGGAAAGCCATCGCCGGAACGAAGACGCCAAGGAAATCAGCTGAAAAACCATCAAACGATAAAGAGGAAGACATGAGAAAACTTCAAACTGTTCATCTGCCGGTTCTGCCGCTTCGGGGACTGATGCTTTTTCCGAATATGGTGCTTCACTTTGATGTGGGACGCCAGAAATCCGTCATGGCCCTGGAACACGCCATGACAGACCGGCAGAAAGTTTTTCTGATCAGCCAGAAGGATGACACTGTCGAAGATCCGACCTGGAAGGATCTTTGCAAGGTCGGAACTGTGGCGGAAATCCGCCAGGTGATGAATCTCCCCGGGGAGAATATCCGTGTGCTGGTGGAAGGAAAATGCCGCGGCGTGATCGAAGAGGTGCTGGGCGACGATCCCTGCATGAACGCCGTGATCCGCCTCTGTGAGGACAAGGTTCCGCGTTCCGCCGAGGCAAAAGCCCTTCTGCGTACCTGCCAGGATCTTTTTGCCGAGTATGCCCGCTCTTCCCAGCGCGTCAGCCAGGAAACGGTCGACGCCATGCGTACGGTGGAAAAGGCGGGGGAGGCGGCAGACCTTCTGGCGGCCAATGTGCTGACAAAAATAGAAGACCGGCAGGATATCCTGAACGAACTGGATCCCCTGAAACGGCTGGAGAAGATGTGCGCCATTCTGATTCGGGAGACCGACATGGCCGATACCGAGAAACAGATTCAGGCGCGGATTCGCAAACAGGTTGAGAAAAACCAGAAGGATTACTACCTGCGCGAACAGATCAAGGCGATTCAGAACGAACTTGGCGACCGGGACGACACCGACACAGCCGACCTTCGCAAACGCATGGAGGAAACACCTCTGAACGAGGAGGCCAGGACCCGGTGCGAAAAGGAACTGGACCGGCTGAGCCGCATGGCGCCGGGAAGTCCGGAAGCTTCCATGAGTCAGACCTATATTGAATGGATCCTGGATCTGCCCTGGGGCAAGGAAACGGAGGACAATCTGGATCTGAACCGGGCCAGGGAAGTGCTGAACCGGGATCATTACGGCATGGAAGAGGTCAAGGAAAGAATTGTCGAGTATCTGGCGGTTCTCAGGCTGAAGAAGGACATGAAGGGCCCGATCCTCTGCTTTGTCGGACCTCCCGGCGTCGGCAAAACCAGCATTGTGAAGGCCATTGCCGAGGCGGTGGGCCGTAAATTTGTCCAGATGAGCCTGGGCGGCGTGCGGGATGAAGCGGAAATCCGCGGTCACCGGCGTACCTATATCGGAGCCATTCCCGGGCGCATTATCTCCGGGATTAAGCAGGCCGGAACGGTGAATCCCGTCTTCCTTTTTGACGAGATTGACAAAATGAGCGGAGATTTCCGCGGAGACCCCGCGTCCGCCATGCTGGAGGTTCTGGACGCGGAACAGAACAATGCCTTCCGCGATCATTATCTGGAACTGCCGTTTGACCTGAGCAAGGTCATGTTCATCACCACTGCCAACAGCATGGAGACGATACCGGCCCCGCTTCTTGACCGGATGGAACTGATCGAGGTGCCCAGCTATACCGAAGAGGAAAAACTGCAGATTCTGAAGCGCCATCTTCTGCCGAAACAGATCCGGGAACACGGGATGCGCGAGAACGCGCTGAAGATGAATGAGGCGGCCATGAAGGCCATGATTGAAGGCTATACGCGGGAAGCCGGCGTCCGCACGCTGGAACGCACGGCGGCTGCGGTCTGCCGCAAGGCGGTCGTGAAGATGCTGGACAGCGGAAAACAATCCATGACCGTGAACATCAAAACACTGCATGAGCTGCTCGGGGCGCCCCGCTATGTGCGGGAAAATCCGGAAAAGGAACCCCGCATCGGCGTTGTGAACGGCCTGGCCTATACAACGGTGGGCGGCGAGATGCTGGAAGTCGAATGCACCCTGATGCCGGGCAAGGGCGGCCTGAAACTGACCGGACAGCTGGGCGACGTCATGAAGGAATCCGCGGAAGCGGCCTTCAGCTGGGTTCGGGCACACAGCGAAGAGCTGAAGCTTGACCAGGATTTTTACCAGAAACTGGATATTCATATTCATGTGCCGGAAGGCGCCGTTCCAAAGGACGGCCCCTCTGCCGGCATCACCATGGCCACCGCGCTGGTCAGTGCGCTTACCGGCGTTCCGGTGCGCCAGAATGTGGCTATGACCGGAGAAATTACGCTCCGCGGACGCGTTCTGCCGATCGGCGGCCTGAAGGAAAAGACGCTGGCGGCGTATCGCGCCGGCACGGATACGCTGGTGATTCCGGAGGAAAACCGGAAAGATCTTGAGAAAATTCCTCCCTACGTGCTGGAAAAGTTCACGGTCGTTCCGGTCCGGGAAATCCGGGAAGTGCTGCGAACAGCGCTGAAGAAGGCCTGACCGGCACTCTCTGAAGGGAGAAACGCATGGAAATCAGGACTGCCGAATTTGTTACCTCCATGGCCGAATACGGAAAGTTCCCGGGAAAGGGACTTCCCCAGATTGCCGTGGCCGGCAAAAGCAACGTCGGAAAAAGCACGCTGATCAACCGGCTCTGCCGGCGGAACAAACTGGCGAGGACAAGCTCCACACCGGGAAAAACCCGCCTTCTGAATGTGTTTCTGCTGAATGGGGCATTTCATCTTGTAGACCTGCCCGGATACGGATTTGCGAAGGTGGACAAACAGGAAAAGCTTCGCTGGGGAAAAATGATGCAGGATTATTTCGCTCAGGCGGATGAACTGAAGCACGTCCTGTGCCTTGTGGATATCCGTCACGAACCGACGGAAGACGACATAACCATGAATCGTTTTCTGCGGGAATCCGGCATTCCTTTTTCCGTGATTGCCACCAAGGCCGACAAGATCAGCCGGGGCGCCCGCATGAAACATCTTGCGCCGATCTGCCGGGCCCTCAGCGTCCAGCCCTGGGAGATTCTCTGCTTCAGCGGGGAAGACGGCACCGGGCGGGATGAACTGCTTCATCTGATTGAACAGGTGCTGAAGGACTGACGAAAGAAAAACGGGATTCGAACAAAAAGACAAAATTTACCTATTGCATCCGGGAAGGGAAGAGTGTATAATCACGATCCGTGGATTGGGAACGTGCATAACGGAAATCTTGTGGGCGGCTGTTCCTGAAAGTGGGGACAGCACACGGTTTTCGGTTTTTGTTTACAACAAAATGGCGTTCCGGTGGAAAAATATCCCAGAATTCAGTGACTTGGTGGTATTATAACACTGATTCGGGCAAATGCGAGGAGGAAACCGCGATGAATCTGGTCAAGTGTCCCAGATGTGATCTGAACTATATCCGGGAGGATGAAAAGTACTGCAAGGTCTGCCTGCGCGAGCTGAAGGGCGAAAACAACGACGACGAGGTCGAACTCTGCAGCATCTGCAACGAGGAGCCTGCGCTTCCCGGCAAGGATATCTGCCTCTTCTGCCTCAAGGAAATGAACAAGAGCAACAGCAAGCCGGACGATTCGACGGATTCCGATTCCGGGGAAAATGTTGACACGAGCAACATCGGCGACATGGATTCCGTCAGCGGCATGGATGAGATTATTCCGGAGGAGGATGATCCCATTCCGTCCCAGGAATACGGCGAAATCGAAGAAGAGCTTTCCCTTGAAGACGTCCGCGAGGATGAAGAACGCGATGCGGATGAGGACGAGGAAGAAGAGTAAAATCCGCTGAAAAAGCGGCGACGGAAGGAACGGATTATGCGCCTGTTTGCCATCGGGGACCTGCACATGCCGGGGGGTGACGATAAACCCATGGATGTGTTCGGGCCCCAGTGGGACAGGCATTTTTTGCGTATCAGCGAGGCCTGGCGCAGATGTGTCAGCGAGGAGGATCTCGTACTGATTCCCGGAGATATCAGCTGGGCCATGCAACTGCGGGACGCGATCCCGGATCTGCTTGCAATCGCGGCACTGCCGGGCAGAAAGATCCTGTGCAAGGGAAATCACGAATACTGGTGGTCTTCCATCAGCCGGGTCCGCTCCGTTTTGCCGGAGAATATGACGGCACTGCAGTTCGACGCCGTGGATGCCGGTCCGTGCGTGATCTGCGGCACACGGGGATGGAACTATCCGACGGAAAACAACCCGCTTCCTCCGGAAGATGACAGGATTTTCAGAAGAGAACTCCAGCGGCTTCAGATGGCACTGGAGAGAGCGGAAGCGTTCGGGGAGGGAAAGCCGATTCTGGTGATGATGCATTTCCCGCCCCGCATGGCAGACGAACCGGAATCACCGTTTACCAGGGTTCTGGAAGAACACCCGAGGGTAAGAGCCGCGGTATACGGCCATCTGCACGCAGACGCTTTTGCGGGGGGCGTCTCCGGCACCAGCCGGGGGATCCGGTATGATCCGGTTTCCTGCGACGGGATCGGGTTCTGTCCGAAGGAGATTCCCTGGCCCACCCTGTGAAATTCTAAATTTTTTATTACATAATTGCGAGAACAGACACGGAGCCGACCTCTGGATGGGAGGAAGGCTCTTTTTTGTATACAAAATATGGTGAAGGTGAATGAATGGCGCCACAAGGAAAAAATTAAATATTACAAATTTATTACTTAATTATTAAATTTTGAAATAAATAACAAAAGAAAACGGCCGAAACGGTTGAAATTCATACTTGCAAGGGGAACAAAACTATGCTAAATTGGTGGGGAAAAAGGGAATTTATGCCCAAATTCAAACATAAAAGTGGTAGCAAAGGGGGAAGAAGTCAGTGGATGATCATCGGGACGAGACATCCGGAAAAACGACTGAAACCCCGGGGGATGCCGGAAAACAAAGGCCTGTAAGGTTTATCGGCTCCTTCAGCCACAGCCTGGACGCCAAAGGCCGCCTCGTTATTCCCCAGAATTTTCGCGAAAAACTGGGGGATCCGTTCTGTGTGGCCCCTTCCTATGATTTCAAGTCCATTGCCGTCTACCCGCTTGAGATGTGGGAGAAACGGAATGAAGCCTATGAGAAACTCGGCAAACTGAACCCGGCGCTCAACCGCTATCTGGAGCAGTTCTATGCGCTGAGCTATGATGGTCAATCCTGCGACGCGCAGGGGCGCGTGCTTCTTCCCTCGAACATCCGCCAGAAAATTCTCGGCGATGAGCGGGATGTGGAGATTACCGGTGCGAACGATCATATCCGCGTCGTGGCAGAGACCGTCAGCGCGGAGAGCTGGAGCCAGTTCGGAACCGAACTGCCCGGACTTCTTGAGATGATCGCGGCCCTGGAAAGAAAAGAAACGCCTGAAACATAAAACCGGAGGAATCACCCATGCTTGAAATGCCGATCCGTACCGGACGCAGAATGCAGGACGCCGCCAGGCGACTGCAGGAAAACTATACCCGGCGTACCAGCGAACGCCAGCAGGTCAGCAGCCTGCACAGACAGCGCATGACCTGCTCCGATTCCATGCGGTCCTTTACCAACACCCAGGACTGGACGAACGGAATGGGCATCAGCCCCAGCGGCCGTTTCCGGGTTGTGGAGGAAGTACGGCCGAAACAGAAAACCTTTTCACGCGAAGGCATCCGCTGGAATGTTGCCTGGATTATGCTGTTTGCAGTCATTTTCCTTTGCGCCGCCGTGCTTACGGCAGACGTTGCCGGCATGGGCCTCGGTTCCCGCTCCATCGGCCGGCTGAACAGCAAAATTGCGGATCTGACCCGCAGAAACAATGAACTGAAGCAGGAACTAGAACTCAGTTCCGGGGACGTCAGCGTATGCACGGAGGCGGTCAAACTGAATCTGATTTCCGGTTCCGGCGCCCAGACCATCCTTCTCACCGCACCGCAGGAGAACGGGGCCGTCACAGCTGAGCTTCACAGCGCCAGCATGGGCTGGATCACGGGCAACGCGGGAGAATAATACAGTCAGGAGATGCACGGTCATGAAACTTTGTGAATTGCTGACAGATCTGCCCTACGTGGTGTCGACCCGCGGGGACATGAACACGGAAATCAGGGAAATCACATCCTCCAGCCGGGATAAAACCGTGGGAGGATTGTTTTTCTGTATTGTCGGTGCACGTTTCGACGCCCACGATTACGCATGGGAAGCCGTTGAAAACGGATGCGTGGCGCTGATTGTCGAGCGGTATACGGAACTGAATGTTCCGCAGGTTCTGGTCAGCAACGGACGGGCAGCCATGGCCCGGATTGCCGACGCGTTCTACGGACATCCGTCGGGAAAAATGCGGATGATCGGCATTACCGGCACAAAGGGAAAGACCACCACCACCTATCTGCTCAAGAGCATCTGCGAAAAAGCCGGGCTGAAATGCGGCATCATCGGTTCCACCGGGACCCTTGTTGAAGATCAGCATCTTGACAGCAAGCTGACCACCCCGGATCCCATCGATCTTCAGAAAATGCTGAGAATGATGGCCGATGAAGGCGTCAAGGTCTGCTGTATGGAGGTTTCCGCCCATGCCATCGATATGAACCGGCTGGACGGGATGTCTTTTGAGGTCGGGTGTTACACGAACCTCAGCCAGGACCATCTGGATTATTTCTACACCATGGACCGGTACTTTGAAACCAAGAAGAAGTTCTTCACCTCCGGGATGGCAAAAAACGCCGCCATCAACGCGGACGATGAAACGGCGGAAAAACTGAAGGACGGACTGACGACTCCGTTTATCACCTATGGCATCTGTGTCAACGCGGATGTATTTGCCCGGGATATCGAAATCACTGAAGAAGGCGTCGGCTTCAATGTCCGCATGAACGGCATGGATGAGATCGGCATTCATATGCACATGACCGGCATGTTCAACGTTTACAACGCGCTGGCGGCGACAAGCTGTGCGCTGATCATGGGGATTGCTCCGGAAAAGATCCGGGAAGGACTGGAGGCCGTTACGCATGTACCCGGCCGCATCGAAGTGCTGCAGACGGGGACGCCCTATAAAGTGATTCTCGACTACAGCCATTCTCCCGATGCTTTGGAGAACATCCTGAAAACCGTACGCCAGTTCACCCGTCACCGCCTGATTGCCCTGTTCGGCTGCGGCGGAGACCGGGACAAGGGCAAGCGGCCGATGATGGGCGAGATCGGCGGCCGGCTGGCGGATCACTGCATTCTGACTTCCGACAATCCGCGGACCGAAAACCCGACGGTCATTCTCGCGGCCATTGAAAAGGGAATCAAACCGACCGGAAAGAGCTATGAAGTGATTGAAAACCGCAGAGAAGCCATCCGGAAAGCGCTGCATATGGCCGAGGACGGCGATATTATCGTCCTCGCGGGCAAAGGACACGAGACTTATCAGGAAATCATGGGTGTCAAGCGCCCCTTTGACGAGAAGGTCATCGTCAGCGAACTGCTGACCGAAATGCGCGAAGAAAAGGAAAAATGAGATCCGGCGGAGAATTATAATAGGATATGAATGCTCCCCGGAAAGGAAGTCGGATGACTGTATGATCAGGATGACAGGCGCCCTGCTGCTTTCGCTGGCAATTGCGCTTTTCACAGGGCCGAAGCTGATTAAGTACCTGAAAAAACTTCATTTCGGACAAACGATTTACGAACTCGGCCCGGCGCACCAGCAGAAACAGGGCACGCCGGTGATGGGCGGGCTGATGATGGCGGCGGGAATCGTTGCGGCGTCTCTGCTCTTCCACCCGGCAAAATGGTCCGGCGCGTGGGATTTTATTTTTCCGCTTCTGGCGGTATCGCTTCTGAGCATGGCTGTCGGATTCGCGGACGATTATATCAAGGCGGTGAAGAAACGGCATGAGGGCCTCTCTCCGTGGCAGAAGATCGCGGGGCAGGTGATCGTGGCCGTCGGCTTCAGCGTCTATTGTTATTTTTCGCCCGCGGTGGGAAGCCGGATCCGCATTCCCTTCTTCGATACCGAATGGGACCTGGGAATCTTCTATATTCCGCTGATGTCCCTGCTTACGATTTTTATTGTCAACAGCAGCAATCTGCAGGACGGACTGGACGGGCTTCTCGGAACGGTGACTGCGGTCGGTGCATCCGCATGGACCGTGATCTGCCTGATGCTGATGCTTGTTCCCGCGCTGATTCCCGTTGCAGATCCGGACGGTGCACAGGTGACCGGCACCTTCATGATCAGCGTGGCCGGCGCCTGTGTCGGATTCCTGCGCTATAACCGTTATCCTGCAAAGACTTTCATGGGAGATACGGGCAGCATGCTGCTGGGCGGCGCCATGGCGGCCTGTGCCATGCTGCTGCGCCTGCCGCTTCTTCTTCTGTTTATTTTCTTTACGCCGATTATGAGCAGCGTGAGCGTTATTCTTCAGCGCTATTATTTCAAGCTGACCCACGGGAAGCGGATTTTCCTGATGAGTCCGATTCATCATCATTTCGAGAAAAAAGGCTATTCGGAAACACAGATTGTCAGCATGTATGCGGGAATCACCCTTGTGCTGAGCCTGATCGCCATCCTGAGCATCTGCTGAGAGAAAAAGAGGAAGTTGGATATGGACTATAATCAAAAGAAGGTTCTGGTTGTGGGAATGGCGCGCAGCGGGGTCGCCGCGGCGCAGCTTCTGCGGGCCAGCGGAGCGGACGTGACCGTGAACGACAGCAAGGGCGAGGAGGAACTGGGCTCCCAGCTTGCCCCCCTCGAAGGATTGCAGCTTACCCGCGAATTCGGACGTCCGGCCATGGAACTGCTTGAAGGGAAGGACTGCATGGTTATTTCCCCGGGCATTCCGGACACCGCGCCGTTTGTGGTCCGCGCAAAGGAAAAAGGCATATATGTCATCGGGGAACTGGAACTGGCAGCCCAGCTCTCCCGCGGGACGCTTACGGCCGTTTCCGGCACCAACGGAAAAACCACCACCGTTTCCCTTCTCGGGGAAATGTTTTCCAACGCCGGCCGTGTTACCCACGTGGTCGGTAACATCGGCTATCCATTCTCCCTCGCCGCCCTTGTCAGCCGGGAAGAGGATGTGATTGTCTGCGAGGTTTCCTCTTTCCAGATGGAAACGGCGGATACTTTTCATCCGCATGTTGCCCTGCTGACCAATATCACCGAGGATCACCTGAACCGCCATGGGACCATGGAAGTCTATACCGCGCTGAAGATGCGGATGTTCCGCAATCAGACATCGTCGGATTACGCCGTATTCAACGCGGATGATCCGGGGCTTGCCGGCCTTTCCAGACAGGTTCACAGCAGGGTTTTGAAGTTCAGCCGGAAAAAGGAAGTCCGGGAAGGAGCCTTTGTCCGGGACGATACGGTGTGGCTGCGGATGGACGGTAGCGAAAAGAAGATATGCAGAACGGAAGAGATTTATATTCCGGGACCTCACAATCTTGAGAATGCCCTCGGCGCGGTCTGCGTTGCGGGAGCGATGAAGGTACCGGTTCCCGTCATCCGACACACGCTCAGGACATTCCGGGGCGTAGAGCACCGGATCGAACGCGTGCGCGAACTGGACGGCATCGTTTATATCAATGACAGCAAGGGCACCAATGTGGATTCCACCATTAAAGCCGTGCAGACCATGAATGAGCCCACCGTCATGATTCTCGGCGGATATGACAAGCATACATCCTTTGATCCGCTGGCCAGGGAAATGGTCGAAAGCCCGGCCATCCGGAAAGCGGTGCTCATCGGTGAAACGGCGCCTCTCATTCACAGCGCACTGCATCGCGCCGGCTTCACCGAAACAGCGTTTGCCGATTCGCTCGGCGAGGCCGTCGAGAAGGCCAGAAGCTCGGCATCCACGGGCTGGAATGTGCTTCTGAGCCCCGCATGCGCCAGCTTTGACATGTTCAGGGATTATGAAGAACGCGGTCGGATTTTTAAGGAGATCGTGAACGGATTGAGATCAGTAAAATAAAAACAGACCGAAGTCTGCAATGGAGGTGAGCCGGATGCAGGGCCCTGCACAGCCGTCCCCGGGCAGAAGAGCCGGGGATCCCCAGAACGCGTCCGGCCAGAATACAGGGGAACTCAGGGACTGGCAGAAGAACACCTGGTTCGGTCCGGTCCCGGACAACAGCAATCCCTTTGAAGAACCTGAAACGGCGCCGGAACTCCTCGAAGCGCGTTCCAGCAGCGTCAGTGACCATACGGGCGAATTTTGGACCGATCAGCAGCAAACTGGATATCAGTATTCCGCACGGGAAGTGAAGGAGCAATCCGACGATCTGCACAGAGACAGGACCGGCGGGCGTCAGAAAAACCGGATTTCCCTGCGGACGGTTGTCGTTGTGGTTCTCCTGTTTGCGGCGGCTTTTGCTGCCGTCTATTTCGGGATTTTCCGGATCCGGGAGATCCGCGTTACCGGGAACAGCCTGGTTTCCACCGCGGATATTATTCAGTTCAGCGGCATTCGCAGGGGGGACAGCATTCTCAGTCTGAGCGAGGAAGAAACCGGGCGGCGCCTCACGGCCGCCGCCATCACCGCGGCCCGGGAGCGGAGCAACTACACGTATTACACGCTGGAGTTCCGGTATCTGGAAAAAGAGCTGCCCGGAACCGTGACGATTGCCGTCAGGGAGCGGGAAGCCTGCTGCTTCCTGACCTGGTGCGGTATCATGTATGTCATGGACAAGAACGGGATGGTGCTTTACGAAACCGAGAATCCGTACATGAAGGATACGGTGGTGCTTGTCGAAGTCAAGGGCCTGGATATCCGCTCCGGAGCGCATCTGGGACAGACCATGGTTCTTTCTTCCGCGTCACAGGAACTGATTTTCCGGGATCTTTTCCTGGAAATGAAGGTTCTTGGCTGTACAGACCAGATTCTGGAGGCGGATCTTTCGAACCCATCCTCCCTTCTGCTGACCACGAGAGACAATTTTTCCGTTTCACTGGGCAACGGCGAATCGCTGCATGCCAAGCTGCGGGCGCTTTTCCTTGTCCGGGACAGGCTGAAGGAAATGGGTAAAACCAGCGGCTCCATCAATGTTTCGAACCCGGAAACACCTTTTTATTCCCCGAACTCCCCGCAGTAAATCCGGAATTGTTGGATAAAATTGTAACAAATTGCACAAAAATTGTAATAAATTACGCGCAAACTATTGCAAAACAAGTATGAACAGGCTATAATATCTTATCGTGTGCATTATATTGTAGGAATTCCCCGGTCAATCCTGAGCACGGGAGGTTTTAACAGGCTATGAAAACGACGGTTGCGGCCATCGACTTCGGTACCAGCAAAATTGTTACGCTGGTTGCCGAAAACAGCGGAAGCCAGCGCTGCGACATTATCGCAGCCGGCGTCGCAAAGTATGACGGATATCTCGAGGAAGGCTGGAACAATCCGGGCCAGCTCGACGAGGCGATCCGCCGCTCCATCAGCGACGCCGAAGAACAGGCGGGCTCCAAAATCCGCGAGATCAATGTCGGTGTTCCCGGCGCCTTCACCCATGTATACGCCACCAAGGTGACCATTTCCCTGAAGGGGACGGATCCGCGGGTGACTTCAGCGGACGTCAAGGCCTCCTTCACCAAAGCCGCCGAGAACCTGACGAACGTGCCCGGCGTGGTGATCCATTCCAGCCCGGCCTGGTTTATGGTTGACAGCGGGAAAAAAACGCTCGAACCTGTCGGCATGAAGGGACGGGAGATGACCGCCTATATCAGCTTTGTGGTCGGAAACCGTTTCTTTATCGACGATGTTACTAACCGGATGGCTGACCTCGGAATTGTGGTATCCGGTTTCTTCTCCACCTCCGCGGGCGAAGCCATGCTTTACCTGAACGAACAGGAGCGCGACCGTACTTCCGTCCTGATCGACATGGGATATCTGAATACCGAGATTATCGGCGTGGAAGGTGACGCCATCATTTACCACAAGGTTCTGGATCTGGGCGGCGGCGATCTTGCCGTTTCGCTGGCGGAAGAACTGGACATTTCCCTCAGCGCTGCGGAGGATATCAAACGCAAGTTTGTCTACGGCATCGAAACCACGGGGGAAACCTATGAGGTTCCCGGGGCTGACGGGCAGAAGGGAGTCATCTTTACCCGGGAACAGATCAAACCGATCATCACCCGGGCGCTGGATGAGATCTGCGACAGGATCAAGGAATGCATTGATGAAGATTTCGGTTCTCTCGGCAGCTGGAGCAGCGTGTTTCTCACCGGCGGCGGACTCAGTTTCAACCGGGGCGGCAAGGAATATCTTGCAGGAAGACTCAACCGCCCCGTACAGGAGACGCCCCGCAGGACCACGAAGCTCAACAGCCACAGCTTCTCCAGTGCGCTGGGCCTTATGGATCTGATCATCGATACCATTGAGCAGCAGCATCAGCCGGCGGCCGGTGCGGGCGGCAGGATTAAAGACTTTTTCCGTAGTCTGTTGGGAGGTTAAGCACATGATCGAATTCCAGAACGAAGAACAGAACACCTTTGCTTCCATCAAGGTCGTCGGATGCGGCGGCGGCGGAAACAACGCGGTGAACCGGATGGTTGACGCGGGTCTGCGCGGTGTGGAATTTATCTCCGTCAACACCGACCGGCAGGCGCTCAGCCAGTCGAACGCCCAGGTCAAAATCCAGATCGGCGAAAAGCTGACCAAAGGCCTCGGCGCCGGCGCGATCCCCGAGGTGGGCCGCCGGGCGGCGGAAGAGAGCCGGGAAGAGATTGCCTCCGCTCTGAAAGGCGCGGATCTGGTGTTTATTACCGCCGGTATGGGCGGCGGCACCGGAACGGGCGCGGCTCCCATCGTGGCGGAGATTGCCCGGGATCTCGGCACACTCACCATTGCCGTTGTGACCAAGCCCTTCAATTTTGAAGGGAAACAGCGGATGAAGAACGCTGAAGCCGGGATCGAAGAACTGAAGCAGCATGTGGATACCCTTGTGGTCATTCCGAACGACCGGCTGCTGCAGGTGGTCAACAAAGGCACCACGATGCTCGAAGCCTTCCGCATTGCGGATGACGTGCTGCGCCAGGGCATCCAGGGCATCAGCGACCTGATCGCGGTGCCGGCCATGATCAACCTGGACTTTGCGGACGTCAAGACCGTCATGGAAAACGGCGGCATGGCGCATATGGGCATCGGCGTCGGAAGTGGCGAGAACCGTCTGGTCGAGGCGGCAAAGAATGCCATTGCCTCTCCGCTGCTTGAGACCAATATTGACGGCGCCCGCGCGGTGCTGATCAACATTACCGGCGGCGCGGACATCTCCATTGTGGACATCAATGAAGCGGCCAATCTTATTATGGAAGCGGCCGATCCCGACGCGAACATTATCTTCGGCGCAGGCATTGACGAGACCATGGGCGAGGATGTACGGATCACCGTGATCGCCACCGGCTTCGAGAAGACCCCGTTCCCGGCGAAGGAACCGGCCCGCAAGCCCAGGGAAATTGAGCATGACCGCCTGTTCGGATCCTTCGGTACCAATTTCGGGCGTCAGGAAGCGCCTGCATCCCGTGAACCCGCATACGAGAGTCCCGTACAGAATTCTCCGTTCTCCTCCGGCGGAACGGGCGAAGTGCCCACGTTCATGAGTTCCTCGAGGCCCAGCATGGGCGTTCCCGGCATGGTGAACACCGGCTCATTCCAGACGGGTTTCAGCTATCAGCAGACGTCGCCCCAGGCGACCCGTCCGTTCCAGGCTATGCCCGAAGCAACAACGGGACCGAATGCTCCGATGGCACAGCAGACAGGGTTCGGCGCCGCGCAGCCTCAGAACTATCAGCCGCTGTTCAACAGCAACGGTCAGGTGACCGGACAGACCGGATCCTTTCAGGCCATTCCCCAGAACCAGGCCATGATGACCGACGATCACGGCGTTCCCGGATTCCTGAAAAGGAAAAAATAAAAAGCTCAGTCAAAGCGGGCAAATGCCCGCTTTTTTTTCGGAGAAAAACAGTCCGTCAATTTTCGAAAAAAATTTTTTTCAGAAACCCTGTAACGAAATCCGTTTTCGTCCGTCTAATCAGTGAATCCGGCGAAAAGGAGGTGAGGATGTGAACCAGGAACAGACCGCAAAGCTCTACGAAGCCCATTACAT
>Ga0265298_10005411_pt1 | contig 16030 bp, 15 predicted proteins | sample AusTroGonzalo_MG_3_FD_193486 | JGI IMG/M metagenome (GOLD analysis project Ga0265298, IMG submission 193486) | Bovine rumen microbial communities from tropical cattle in Woodstock, Queensland, Australia - Gonzalo_01 | ecosystem: Host-associated > Mammals > Digestive system > Stomach > Rumen ... | reverse complement strand
CCGTTCACCTCGAGCGTCTTGCGGTGCTTCTCGGTCGTGTAGCGGTCGCCGTCGTAGTAGGTGTTCGTCTCAACGATTGTGGCGCCCGGAATGTCCTTGACGAGCTCCTTCACCCAGGCTGCCGGAATGATGTTGGGGCCGTTCTGCTCGCCAGTATGGAGCTTCACGGCGATTTTGCCCGTGAGCTGCTGATTGATCCTTGCGTAAATCTTGCGAAGGCCGGCCGGAGAAAGGTCGCGGGTGAAATACACGATCGAGGCCTTGCCCTTGCGATCGGCAACCGCCGTGTTGACGGCGCTGCCGAGCGGATCAACGGCGACCGCTGCTCCCTTGGCAAAAGCGCCGGAGGCCTTGATGCCCGCTCCCGCGAGAATGGCGCCGGAAATGACGGTTCTGCGATTCATGACAAAAACTCCTTGCACGTTGAATGATCAGGGGATTTTAGAAGTCGAGAAAAGTTCCCGGATCGTCCCGTCCGTAAACTGGGAATTTTGTGCAAGAGAGCGACAGGAATCCGCAGCCTGCCGCTACTTCGCCCGGAGCTCCACCTTGGTAAGCCCGAGACTCACGCCGAACTGAATCGTCTGCTCCGCCTGGGCATTGATGGTAGCAACCGGCGTCGGAGTGAAGCCCCCGCTCACTGCCTGACAGAACAGGCGATGCTCACCGTCAGCCACCTTCACGGTCTCGGATTTTCCCTGCGCGAGGATTGCGGCGGGGACCGAATCAATGAGGCAGACCACGCGCTGGCCTGAGCCAAAGTCATCAGCATCCCTTGTGAGCGTCACCGTTGCGGCGCCCGATTCAACGGCAAACGCCAGAGCCGCGCCTGCAGCCGCCAATAAAACAATGCTGCGCATCGATCATCTCCCCTGCTAGCAGCCGGGAGCCGCCCACTGCGGGCAGCGAACCTCGAATATCTTCCTGTCGTGCAGCCGAATCGCGGTGAGCGCCCCGCCCCACAGACAGCCCGTGTCAATCGCAATGGTATCAGGACGCATCATGAGTCCGAGCGTCGACCAGTGCCCGAAGCAGATCGTCCTTTTGACTTTTCTCGGATAATCAAACCAAGGCGTCAGTCCCTCGGGAGCTGTTCCGATGCCACCCTTCTCATCAAAGTCAAGGCGGCCGTCCTGGTCGACGTAGCGCATCCTCGTGAAGCCGTTCAGGATGGATCGCATCCTGTTCACGCCCTTTGCCTTGGGCTGAAAGAGATCGTTGCCGTACATGCCCTTCAGGTAGTCCTTCCAGTGATCGCTAGCGAGCTCCATATGAACTTCCTTCGCGAGCTTTCTTGCCGTCTTGAGATCCCACTGGGGCGCAATCCCGGCATGCACAAAGACAAAACCGGGCATGGTGATGAGCAGCGGCTGGCACCGAAGCCAGTCGATCATCTCCTCCTTGTCGTCAGCCAGAAGAATGTCGGTGAGCGTGTCCTTGCGGTGCACCTCTCCCGCCCCCGCGGCAATCGCGAGCAAATGCAGATCGTGATTGCCAAGAAGGGTCATCGCACGCCCCTCTTCGCACATCTGCTTCACCGCACGCAGCGTCCCCAGGGAATCCGGCCCCCGGTTGACGATGTCGCCCACAAAGATCAGCTTGGCCGAACGCGGAATGATTTCCAGCAGCTCGTCCAGACTCTCGCGGCAACCCTGAAGATCGCCCACCGCATAAATGACGTCGTCTTCGGAAAAAATCGATTTCATAAAACCTAAAAAAGTGCACCCGTAATTTAGACATTCTAGACATCATCCTCGGTCTATCGCAGAACGCAAATTTCGCCTTGCGACAATCCAACGTGACTAATGTCTCTCCCGTAGAATATAAGGATTATTTGCTCACTTTTTAAGGAGGCGGCGTCCCTGCAGCCCGCGCGCAGGCAGGCATCAGGGGACGCCCTGACAATCCGACATGATCAAACCCGTTCGCAAAGTTGTTTTCCCCGTAGCCGGCCTCGGCACCCGTTTCCTGCCGGCCACCAAGGCAATGCCCAAGGAGATGCTCCCGATTGTTGACAAGCCGCTCATTCAGTACGCGGTTGAGGAAGCCGCCGCTGCCGGCGTCACCGACATGATCTTCATCACGGGCCGCAACAAGCGCTCCATCGAGGACCACTTCGACAAGAACCCCGAGCTCGAGGCAGAGCTCACGGAAAAGGGCAAGCAAAAGCTCCTTGACATCGTGCACTCCATCGCGCCGATGAACGTGAACTTCATCTACATCCGCCAGCCCGCTCCGCTCGGCCTTGGCCACGCGGTGCTCTGCGCCAGGCCCGTCGTCGGCGACGAGCCCTTCGGCGTCATTCTTGCCGATGATCTCATTCACGCTCCGGCTCCGGCGCTCGGCCAGCTCATCAAGGCCCGCGAGGCCATGGGCGGCGGCAACGTGCTTGCCGTTCAGAACGTTCCCCATCAGGATACCAACAAGTACGGCATCGTCGCCGTGGATGACGAGAAGGCCACCACGACCCGCGTGCGCGGCATGGTCGAAAAGCCCGCCCCCGAAGTCGCGCCCTCAACGATGGCCGTCATCGGCAGATACGTGCTTGAGCCGGAGATCTTCGCGACGCTGCAGAAGGTTCAGCGCGGCGCGGGCGGCGAAATCCAGCTCACCGACGCAATCGCCGCACACCTGGACACCCTGCCCACCTATGCGCACCGCTTCGAGGGCCAGCGCTTTGACTGCGGCAGCAAGCAGGGCTTCCTCTCGGCAACGGTGCATTTCGCCCGTCTTGCCGGATACACGATCTAGCCGGCATTTCTCAGGCTAAAGGCCGTGAGACGCCAGTCTCCCGGCCGCATTTCCAGGAACCCCTAGCGTGAACGAGCCACTCTGCCTTCTGCCCCGCACACTGAGGCGGGCTCTTTTTGCCAGCCTTGCTGCCGTCTCGGCAGTCGGTCTCGTCGCATGCTCGGGCTCTGATCTGCTGCCCGATTTTGGCGATGAGCCGCAGTGGCACGCATCCGAACCCCTCACCGGGGAGAATCCTTTCGGCCTGTACATCGCGCGAACCGCCTCCAGCCAGATCGGCACCCCCTATCTCTTGGGCGGCCAGACTCCGGGCAGGGGCTTTGACTGCTCGGGTCTCGTGCAGTGGGTTTACAGCCAGTACGGCATCTCAGTGCCGCGCCAGACGACCGGGCAACAGCACGTGGGCAAACCCGTAAGCCTCTCCCAGGCCATGGCCGGCGACCTCATCGTCTTCCGGTCAGGCAGCGCCCGCAACGGACTGCACACGGGCATCATGACAAGCCGGACGACCTTCGTTCACGCGCCGCGCCAGGGCTTCAGGACTCGCGAAGAGACTGTCAACTCCTACTGGAAGCGGCATCTGCTCACGATCCGCCGCGTCTCTGACTTCTCGCTGGTGATGGATGCCGACGAAGCGGCGGCGCTCATTGACAAGGCTCAGGCTTCGCGCGTTGCCATCAAGCCTATTCCCAGGCAGAAGGTCCGAGTGGCTCAGACTGAGCCGTCAACGCCGCCAGAGACACCCGCCGTCTCCGTAACGCCGATTGCCGTTGCGGATCCTGGCCGGCCAATCCCCGCCGCTCAGGCCGCTCTTCCCCAGGCGCCCGAGCTGAGAAGTCCTCTGGAAAAAGACTCGGGACAGGCGTCCCGGGCTTCTTCAGACGGCTACTCGGAAAGCGCCGACCCCCTCCTTGCGATCCTGCAGCAGTCGGCTCCGGGAGCCAAACCTGCACCTGCTGCGGCCGCCCCCGGCGTCAAGCCGCCCGTAAAAGGCAAGACCGCCCCAAAGGCCAAGCCGAGGAAGGTGCGCAAGGCCTCAGCAAAAAACGCTAAACGTGCCGCGGCAAAAAAAGTTCCCGCAAAGGCGCGGAAGCCCTCAATCAAGTAGAGAGTCCTGCGAACTGCATGTCGTAGAGTTCGCGGTAGCGGCCGCCCTGGCGCATCAGTTCGGCGTGCGATCCCTGCTCGACAATCCTGCCCTCGTCCATGACGACGATGAGGTCCGCGTCTCTGATCGTCGAGAGCCGGTGCGCGATCACGAGGCTCGTGCGGTTGGACATCACCTCCCGGATTGCGCTCTGAACAGCCTTTTCCGTGCGCGTGTCCACGCTCGAGGTCGCCTCGTCCAGAATGAGAATCTTCGGATCGGCGACAAATCCCCGGGCGATGGACAGAAGCTGCCTCTCGCCCGCGCTCAGCGTGCCCGAGCCCGAGAGCTTCGCATCCATTTTTCCGGGAAGCATCTCGATCAGCTCGTCGCACCAGGTGAGCCTTGCGGCGCGCCAGAGATCCTCTTCGCTCGCCTGCTCTCTGGCGTATGACAGGTTCTCTCTGATCGTCCCAGCAAAAAGCACCGTGTCCTGAAGCACGATCGCAGTCTGGCGGCGCAGGCTCTCGCGCGAAACGCGGGAGATGTCGCGTCCATTCACGAGAATCTGCCCGTCCTGCGGATCGTAAAAGCGCAAAAGCAAATTGGCGATGGTGGTCTTGCCGCTTCCCGTTGCACCGACAAGCGCCACCGTGCGGCCCGCTGGCACCTTCAGGGAGAAATTCTGGATGACGGGCTCTGCCGGATCGTATCCGAACGTCACATTGCGGAACTCAATGTCCGCGCTCCCCGCAAGAGTGAGCTCCTCGCCCTGCATCTGCTCGGAGACTTCATCGAGAACCGCGAACACGCGCTCTGCACCTGCGATGGCCGTCTGCAGCTGCCCCCAGACGACCGCGAGCTCGTTCACGGGCCTGCTGAACTGTCGCGCGTACCTGAGAAAAGCGGCGATCACGCCCACCGTGATCAGCCCCTCGAGGGCAAAGAATCCGCCGCAGGCCGCAATGAGAATGTAGCCTCCGTTGGAGACGGCGTTCATGACGGGATTGAGAATTCCGGCCAGTGTTTCGGATTCCACACTTGCGCGCGTGAGCTCATTGGAGGCCGTCTCAAACTCCCGGCTCATGCGCGACTGCTGTCCGTTGGCCACCACGCTGCGGTAGGCCGATATCGTTTCCTCGGCCTTGCCGTTCAGTGCGCCGAGCAGATTCTGGCGTACGCGTGTCGTGCTGCGCACGGGCTTTGACAGCAGTGAGAGCGAGAGCGCTGTCAGAACAATTGTCGTACAGGCAACGAGCGTGAGCTGCCAGCTGAACCAGAGCATCACCGAGACGGTTCCTGCCAGCGTCAGCACACCGGAAAAGAGCGTCGGCAGCGCCATTGACATGGTGTTCGAAATGTTGTCGATGTCGTTCGTCATCCGGCTCATCAGGTCTCCGTGCGAGTGCCGGTCAATGTAGCCGACTGGCAACCGAACGATCTTGGTGAAGAGCTCGTCGCGGAGCCTGCCGATCAGCCGCTGTCCGATCCGGGCGCTCAGCCAGTCTCTGGCAAATCCGAGCAGTCCGGCAAGCGTTGCGCAGAAGAACATCAGAGCGATCAGCGGGAAGAACGCCTCGCTGCTCTGCCCCGCGATCACGTCGATCGCCCGGCTCTGCAGCGCAGGCACCGCAAGATCAAATCCGGTGGCGGCGAGAATCGCGGCGAAGATGCCGCCGATGAAGAGTTTGTCCTTGGCAAAGTACCCGATCAGCCTGCTTCTGGTTGCCGAGAGATTCTCAGCGCGCTCGTGCTCTTCAAACGCAGAGGCGGGACGACGCATGAGGCCGGGACGTCTGGCTCTAGATTCCACTTTCGACCCCTCCCTGCGATTTCCAGATTTCCTGATAAACGCTCGATGTGCGCAGCAGCCCCTCGTGCGTGCCCTCGGCAACGATCCGCTCTTCATCGAGCACGAGGATCCGATCTGCCCTTCTTGCAGTTGCGATGCGCTGCGCGACGATGATCTTCGTAACGCCCGGGCGCGCCCTCCCGAGCGCCTCGTAAAAGCGCGCCTCGGTCTTGAGGTCAAGGGCGCTGGTCGCGTCATCGAGAATGAGGATGGGGCAGCGGCGCAGCACCGCACGCGCAAGGGCGATTCTCTGGCGCTGTCCGCCCGACAGGCTCATGCCGTCCTCGGCAAGAACCGTGTCGTAGCCAGAAGGCGTCGCCAGAATGAAGTCCTCGGCCTGGGCAATGCGGGCGGCCTCCCGGATCCGCTCCATCGAGGCGCCGGGCTCGGCCCACGCGATGTTCTCGGCAAAGCTCGCACCGAAGAGTTCCGGTTTCTGAAGGGCGACGCTCACCTCTGCAACGAGCGCCTCGCGCGTGTATTCCCGCACATCCGCTCCGCTCACATGCACCAATCCTGCCGTGGGGTCGTAGAGGCGCGCTATGAGATTGACGAGCGAAGTCTTGCCGCTTCCCGTCGCCCCCATGACGGCCACGCTCTCGCCCGGGCGCACCGTGAAAGAAATGTCGGTGAGCACGCTCTCGAGCGTGTCCGGGTACGCAAAGGACACGTTTTTGAACTGCACGAGGCCTCTAGGCCCCGGCGCCTCGGTCCGGTCTCCGGGCTTCATGCCGGCTTCGGCCTGAAGGATGTCCTTCAACCGCCCCCAGGAGGTGATGCCTCTTGAGATCATCTGAAAGAGCATCACAGACATCATCACCGACATCAGAAGGCGCGAGGTGTACATGATGCCCGCCATGACCGAGCCGGGACTGGCCGAACCGGCAAGAGCATCTTCAAATCCCACGTAGAGCATGGCGGTCACCACGCTCGCGAGGATGATGTTCATGATCGGCCCGATGCAGGCGAAAATAGTAAGGATCCGCAGCTGAATGGCGATCAGCGCGCCGTTGGCGCTGCCGAACCGGGAAATTTCGTACATTTCCCGCACGCAGGACTTGATGACGCGGATCGCATCGGTGTCCTCCTGCACAATGGCGTTCACGTGATCGAGCTCGGCCTGCAGTTTCGGGAACAGCGGCACGACCCGGCGCACGCACAGGATCATGCCGGCCAGCATGAGGGGCGCGGCCGTCAGCACGATGAGGCCGAACTGCCGGTCCAGCTGAAACACGAACCAGATGCTGCCGGCAAGGAGCAGAGCCGTTTTCACACACCCCCGCACGATGTTGCCCACCATGCGCTGCACCTGGGAGACGTCGTTCGTCATGCGTGTGATGAGCGAGCCTGTCGTAAAGCCCTCGATCCGGGGGAACGTCATCTGCATGATGCGGGCAAAGGCGTCCTTGCGGATGTCATTGCCGATGTTCTGTCCGGTGAGGTTGACAAAGAGATTGTTCAGGATTCCGGCTACAGCCCCGATGCCGGCCACGACGCCCATGATGAGTCCGTAGCGCAGAATCGCGCCCGAATCCGGACCGCCTGATCCCTGCCCCAGGATTCCTACGTCAACAAGCCGGCTCATCACCGCTGGGATGTACAGGTCGGCCCAGACCTCAAGCCCCATCGTGACCACGGCAAGCAGCGCCCAGTGCCAGTATTTGCGTGCGAAGCCGAGCATGCGTTTTCTATCTCTCGTACTGCTGAATCATTCGTGTCACCGCTGTCATGATAACTGCTAAAGATGACAACGAGCCGGCTCTGCGGCAAGCGCATTCGGAAAGATTTCTGAAAAAATGCAACGAATGCTCAAGTAAGAAAAATCCCGGACTGAACCGGGAAATTTCTGACTTCTGGTTGCAAGGAGCGCTGCCCGGCACGGCCGGGCATTCGCATTCGAGAAGCTTGCCCCTGCATCGGGCAGGCAGGACAGTGGCCGCCAGTCATCGCCGCGCCTCTACACGTAGGCGCCCGAGAGCAGGCCGAGGATCCGGTCGCACGGAGCGACCGAGCCGGGACGGGTTGCCCGGGTGGTTCTCTGTCCTGGCTGGCTCTGCGCCCGGGTGACGCGCACCGACCCGTCGTCGGCGATTTCAAAATTCACGGCGCTTGACCCTTCCGTCAGTCCGAGAAAGTCGCGGATTTCCTTGGGGATGGTGACCTGGCCCTTGATTGTCAGACGATTGCTCATTTTTTAACTCCTGTCGAATTGTTCTGCCTTTTTGATCTTTTGTCCGGATACAAAAAACCCGGGAAGTGCTTTCATGCTCCCGGGCTTTCGGTCCTAAACCAAATGTCTTCGATCTATCGGCGGCAACAGCACACGAAGCCGCCCGACCGCATTTGCGCCCGGGAGACCTGCATTCGACACATGCTAAAAAAGTTGCGTTGAGCCATTTTTATGTTCGCGGCGCACCCTGTGCGCCGTCAAGCGTTTTCAGTGCGAATCAGTATACCCAACAGGGAATCGGGATTTCGATTCGGGGTTGGGTATTTTTACTTAAAAGGCTTGCAGTGGGAGAAATGATTCTCCCAATTCTTTTCGTATTTGTCCGCGAGTTCCTTGGAGCGGATGACAAGGAGGTTTTCCGAATTCTGCGTTTCAGCCTTGCTCGTGAAGTTGTAGCTGCCGGTGATCACAATCCGGCCGTCCACGATGATGACCTTGTTGTGGGCCGTCGAGTGTGAACCGTCGGCAAAGACAGGAATGCCAAGGGCCGCCGCTTCGCGCACGCGGGAATTATCCCGATCGGCGTCCTCCGAATCCACCAGCAGCCGCACGTCCACTCCACGCTTGACCGCCTTGGCAAGGGCCTTGATGATGGGCTTGCTTCTGAAGTGAAAGGCCTGCATGTGCACGCTTGTTTTCGCTCCGTCAACCTCGGCGAGGATCGCCTCAAGCGCTCCCCCGTTGGGAGAGAAGTACACGCTCATCTGCGCGTCGCACGCGCAAAGCGGCTCGGCAAGAGCCGGGGCGGAAAAAGCAAGCGTTGCAGCAGCCAGAAAAACCGTCAGTCCTCTCATGTCAGTTCCTTTGAAAAACCGGATCCGGCGTCCATAATAGAGCATCGGCCCGGTGCCATAATTGGCGCCTGCTGATTTCTTTTGAGGATTTGCAAGTCCATGCTCTCTCGCCGCCGTATTCTTGCCGCATTCATGAGCGCCGCCGCTTTTGGCGTTCCGGCCGCACGCGCCGCCAGCACAGAATACGGCGTGACGCTTGGGAAGACGACGTTGAAGGAACTGCGCAGCAAATACCCGCAGGCTAGACTCGCGGGCGAGAACCTGTACAGCTCCGGGCCCATGCTGAGAATCTCCGGGCGCTCCCTCGCCCCCGGCTCCGCCCTGTATTCGCTCACCGTCATCTGCAGCCGCTCGGGCACGGCGATCGCCATGCAGGCCGTCTACGACGCACGGGCCATCAACTCAATCCACGAATACTTCGAAAAGCGCTACAAGGTCAAAAGCATCCGCAACCCGTTCATCGGGGACACCGTGGTCGAATATGAGAGCGGCACCGATGAGGTGGAGCTGCGAGCTCCGGAGATGGATCCGCGCCTCACGGTCTCCATCACAACGCGTGAATTCCGACGCCTCATGATCCTCAAGAGAAGCTTCGAGCGCCTGCCCCAGGGCGAGCGTCAGAACGGCATGATCTAGCCTTGCTTCCCCAGGATCCACTCAAAGTCCAAAAAGCTCTGCTGGCTTCGGGCCGCCCCCTTATCGAAGAGCGGCCCGAATGAGGCTGAAGAGCCTGGTTCCTAGCGGCGGATGATGACGCCCGCCTCCGGCACAAAGCTCGCCTTGACGGTCGCGCCCTCATCAATCATCTTGGTTCCGGGCAGGAACGGCACGGACATCGAATAGGGCTTGTCCTGCTTCTGTCCCGAATGCACGACGTGATAGTCGATTCGGTCGCCCTCGAAGAGGCGGTTGACGACGTCGACGCTGAAGGCATTTCCCTCGCCCCCCATCCTGAGGTTTTCCGGACGCACGATGAGATAGGCCTCCTGCCCGACCTGCGGGGGATTCTGCCGGCCCATGCGGGCCTTGAGCTCCGCGTCGCCCAGGGAGAACCGCCCGAAGCCGTCCGCATCCACGCCCAGGAGCTTGCCGGGAATGAGGTTCGCCTGGCCGATGAAGTCCGCAACGAACGGAGTTGCCGGATCCTCGTACAGATCCATCGGCGTGCCGAGCTGCTCGATGTGGCCGCGGTTCATCACCATGATGCGGTCGGACATCGTGAGCGCCTCCTTCTGGTCGTGCGTGACGTACAGGCACGTGAGCTTGAGATCCTGCTGGATGCGGCGGATCTCGGTGCGCATGTGCAGGCGCAGCTTCGCATCAAGATTTGAAAGCGGCTCGTCCATGAGCAGGATCCTGGGGCGCAGCACGAGCACGCGGGCGAGCGCCACGCGCTGCTGCTCGCCGCCCGAGAGCTGGTTCGGATAGCGCTGCTCGGCCTTGGTGAGGCCCACCATCTCAAGACCCTCGCGCACCTTGGCGCGAATCTGCTCGGAGGGCTCTCCGCGGATTCTCAGACCGTAGGCCACGTTGTCGAAGATCTTCATGTGCGGGAAGAGCGCGTAGTTCTGGAACACGAATCCCATGTTCCGCTCGTTGGCGGGAACATTGGTGATGTCCTCGCCGTCGATCAGGATCTGGCCGCTCGAAGGGGTCTCAAACCCGGCGATCATGCGCAGCGTGGTCGTCTTGCCGCAGCCGGAGGGGCCGAGGAAGGTGAGAAACTCGCCGGGATTGACCGTGAGGTTGACGTCCTTGACGGCGTGGAACTGTTCGTTGTCCTTCACGTAGACGCGATTGATGTCTTTCAGGCTCAGGGCTACCGACATGATTAATGCACTCCAATGTTGTCACCCGTGCGGCAGAGCACGCGGGCCAGAAGGGCCATGAAGCCCGAAGCAATGAATACGAGGATGATCAGCACGATCGAGAAGGCGCAGGCCTGCGCGAACTGCAGCTCGGTCATGCACTCGAGGATGCGCGTCGTGATGAGCGTCCAGTGCACCGACACAAGGAAGATCGTGGCGCTGATGGCGGTCATCGAATGAATGAAGAGATACTTCATGCCCGACAGAACCGCAGGCAGCACCAGCGGAATCGTGACCGAGGTGAAGGTTTTCACGGATCCGGCGCCAAGGCTCCTGCTCGCCTCCTCGATCGAGGGATCGATCTGGGTGAGCGCCGCAATCACGTTGCGGATGCCGGCCGAGGAATAGCGGAAGAGGTACGCAGCAACGAGAATGTAGATGGTTCCCGTGAGCACGATCGGCTTGTCGTTGAAGGCAATGATGTACGCGATGCCGACCACGGTGCCGGGCAGGGTGTAGTTCAGCAGCGAGATCGTCTCGAGCGTCTTGTGCCCCCTCACCTTAAGGCGCGTCGTCGCGTAACCCACCATCACGGCGAGCAGACCGCCGAGCGGCGTGCCGATGCAGGCGATGAGCAGCGTGTCCTTGATCGCCTTCATGCCGAAGGTGAACACGTACCGGTAGTTGTCAAGGCTCACCGTGTGGTTGATGCCCCAGACCTTCACGAGCGAGCCGATGAGGATCAGGGCGTAGAGGTACACGATGAAGGCGCAGACGATCGTCACCGAGCCGATGATGATCGAGGAGAGCACGGCGCCCGGTCCCTTCACGCTGCTGCGGCCGCCGGCCTTGCCGGAAACCGTGACGTAGCTCTTCCTGCTCACCCAGTAGTGCTGCAGCAGATACACGGCAAGCGCGGGCAGCAGGAGCATGAACGAGAGCGCGGCGCCGCCCTTGAAGTCATACATGCCGGTGATCTGCAGGTAGGCCTGCGTGGGCAGCACCGGGAACGAGTGGCCGCCCAGGACCTGGGGCGTGGCAAAGTCCGCGAGCGAACACGAGAACACCAGCAGGAACGCATTGGCGATGCCTGGCACCGCAAGCGGCAGCGTCACCGTGGCAAAGACCCGGCTGCTCGAGGCGCCAAGCGAATAGGCTGCGTCCTCAAGATTCGGATCGATGCGCGAGAGAATTGTTGACAGCGTCATGAAGGCCACGGGGAAGAACGTGAGCGTCTCAGAGATGAACGTTCCCCAGAAGCCGTAGAAATTGAAGTTGTCCAGGCCCAACGCCGTGAGCAGGATGCCGTTCGGGCCGAGCGAGAGCGTGAGCGCAATGGAGCTTGTAAAGGGCGGCGAGATGAGCGGCAGAAGCGTCACTGCGCCGATTGCGAACTTAAGCCAGCCGGGCATTCTCAGGCGCGTGACGGCATAGGCGAAGATGAACCCGAGCGTCGTGCCGGCAAGCCCCACCGAGCAGCCGAGGATGATGCTGTTCACCGCCGACTGGCGGTCATACCAGCTGCTGATGAAGGGCTTGAGATTTTCCAGAGTAAAGCCCCCGTCGGACCAGAAGGTCATCAGCAGGAGCCGTGCGAGCGGATAGACGACAAACACGCCTAACAGCAGCCAGAGCATCAGCACTGAGAGCCGTGTCGCTGTATCGGCGCGAGCCGGTCGGGCAGTCGCAGACATACAAGAACCTGTGCGAAAAAACTTGACTGGCGGCCGCCCGCAGCGGGCGGCGGACTCCGGAAAGCATCAGAGCGCAGAAATCTTCTTCCTGCGCTCTGAACTGTTCCGCTTACTTGATCACTTCGTTGATCCAGCGCTGGGTGTATTCCTTGCGCTTCTGACCCTTCCAGGCCGTGTCAACCGCGATCGTGTTGATCTTGGAGAGATCAAGCAGAGGATTGGTGGTCGTCACGTCCTTGCGGGTCGGCACGTAGTTGATCTTGTGCGCGACAATGAAGTCGGCGAACTTCTTGGAGGTGGCCCAGTCGACGAACTTCTTGGCCTCGGCATTGTGCTTGCCGCCCCTGACGACGCCCGTCGCCTCGATGCCGAAGCTCACGCCGTCGGACGGATAGGTGATCGTGACGGGATATCCCTGCTGCTGGATGTCGAGGGCGTCAACGATGTAGAAGATGCCGGATGCGCACTGACCGGTGGCGATCGGCATGGCGCCGCCCGCACCGCTCTTGGTGTACATCTGGATGTTCTTGTTCATTTCCTTCTGGAACTTGAAGGCCTCGTCCTCGCCCATCACCTTCACGAGCGAATAGATGCGCTCGGTGGCAGTGCCGGACGTGCGGGCGTCAGCCATCTGCAGGCCGTTCTTGTAGCGCGGATCAAGCAGATCGGCCCACTTGGTGGGAGCCTTCATGCCGTTCTTGGCAAGGAACTTCTCATTGGTGAGGAAGCACAGCGGAATCACGCCGATGCCGGTCCAGTAGTGCTTGGGATCCTGCAGCTCAGCGGGAATCATGTCGGCGCCGGCAGGCTTGTATGCCTCAAACACGCCGTCCTTTTCAGCCGCAGCATACGTGTCGGCCGGACCGCCCAGCATGACGTCGACCTGGGGGTTGCCCTTTTCGGCCGTCAGACGGGCCAGAGCCTCGCCCGCGGAAAAGCGCAGGAAGTTCACCTTGATGCCGGTGTCCTTCGTAAACTCTGCAAAGACCTGAGAAGCATACTTCTCGGGCATGATCGAATAAGCATTGAGTTCAGCTGCGCTCAGGCTGAATGCAACAGCGCACATGCCCACGAGGGCAGCTACCTTCTTAAGCTTCATGATGTAAGAGTCCTTTGAGTGGTTTGTCCGGCGATCCGACCGGCGGACCGCGTCGGGATGGATTGTAATGCCCGGACACGAGATCAGCACTAGAAGCAGCCGACGTGCTTTTCTCTATTGACGAAAGCATTCGCAATCGTCAAACTTGCGCAGATTCATCCGGCGTTTTCGAGTTCCCCTCTTCCATGAGCTTCCGCCCTTCAAGCACTCTGAAATCCGCTTTAGCCGCTGTTTGCTGCCTTGCGGTTTCCGGCTGCACCGTGGTGGGAGTCGTTTCTTCCGGGGTCTCTCATGGCCTTGGATTCGGAACGGCCAAGATGGGCTGGTTTGACGCCTCCTCCTCGCTCGCCCAGATCGAGGAGATCAAGAAACCCGCCGAGCCGCTTAACCTTACCCTTGACGTGCGGTACATCTTCCAGGGCTACGACACTGATGCCGAGGGCTCGATCGAAGAGACGCTCGACTGGGCGTTTTCCGAAAACCTCACAAAACAGTTCACCGACATTCTTGAAAAGAACGGCATCGCGCTCATCAACGACCGGGGACTGGACGGCGACGTCTTCATCGAGGTCTCCAACCGGATCGAGGGATTCGGCAAGCGCTATGTTCCGTTCCTGAGCGGACTGCGGCTCACTGAAGAGAAGACAGGCCGCATGCGCATCACGCTCAAGAACCGCAAGGGCGGGATGCTGGTTTCCGACCTCGTGAAGGAAAAGGTTTTCGTGCAGTCAGGCATTTTCACCGACCCGATCATGAGCGAGGACAAGCAGGCGGTCTTTGACGTCCCCCGCGTCGACTACACGCTCGAGGGAGAGACCGTGGCGCTCTCGAACCTCAATGAGCAGCTTTTCCTGCAGACGCTCAGAAACCTGCAGCAGAAGGTCGACCTGGAAGCGTTCTTCGCAACCGATCCCGCGGACGTGGAACCCGCTGCTGAAACCATGGACCCGGTTCCGCCCGGCGCTCTCAACGAGCACCCGGCTCCCTGAGCCTCAGGATCATCCCTGCCGCCGCTAGGCCGTCCGGAAGAAATCCCGCCTGCGGCCCTGAATCCATTCCGGCAGCTGCCCTGCGTCTTTGCTCAGGCGAGAAATCCTCCAGGGGCTGCGCGAGCAGCAGCCGCATCGTCTCGACGGAAAACTCCGGATGCCCCTGAAAGCCGATGACGCGCTCGCCAAGGGCAAACGCCTCCACCGGGCAGAAGTCGCTCGCGGCGAGCACCTCGGCGCCAGGCGGAAGCTGCACCACCTGGTCGTGGTGGTGGTAGTGCAGCGTGACTCTCCCGCTCTCTGCACCATCCCCGGCGACTGCCCTTGAGAGCCGCTCTGAAACCACGCGCGACGAGCGCCTTCCAACCCACCACTCCGGAGCCCTCAGCACACGGCCGCCGAGCGCCTCGCAGAGCGCCTGGTGTCCGAAGCAGATACCGGCAAGGCGCGCCCCCTGCCCGTGCGAAAAGCGGATCCACGCGAGAAGATCGAGGATCCAGGGATCCTTCTCATAGACGCTTTTGCGGCTGCCGCCGATGAGATAGACGCCGTCGGGGTCAGCCGTTCCGGGGAGTTCTCCGCGCACTGCATCGTGAACGGCAAACTCGATTCCTGGGGCGATCTTGGAAAAGAGCGTGACATAGGGGTGCTCGGGACTCGGGAACCATCCCGAAAAATCATCGCAGATGATGATGTGCAGCATAGAACCCGCCTTTCAGAAATGCGTGCGAACATCGCGGAATTGTAGCCGCCGCATTCGCTCCAGACATTCGACAATTGTCCGCGAAGCGGTCACAATACAGGCATCCCAACAAGGAGAGTTTTACATGCGCCCCTCAGTCAGTTTTTCCGCCGCCGCGGCATCCCTTGCCCTTGTGATCGGATGCGCCTCGGCCGCGCCGCTTGGCGGCTTGTGCAGGGTGAGCACCATCGCAGAAGCCGACGGCTGCCGCGTGGGCGACTCGGTTCTGTTTCTTGCAAAGGACACCCTCAGCCACAAGCAGATCCTCACCTTTGCCGCCACGCGCTGCGATCCGCGCTTTCCCATCGTGCAGAACATCGCGGGCGTCACCTGCACGTACACCGACTGGTATGCCGAGCGCACGTACCGTGGAGCCGACTTCCTCGCAAGAAAGCGCGAGAACATGGCCAAGGCCTACCTCGAGATGGAAAAGTACGTGCGAAAGGACCTTTCCTGGAAGCGCACCGAGGAGCCCGGCCGCGCAGGGAGCCGCGCCTACTACAAGGTGCTCTCCGAAGGATCCGGTCCGGAACTGATTCTCGGCAAGAAGTTCCGCGTTGCGACCTGGACGTTTGATTCGGCCAACCGGCTGCTGGTTTCCGAACCGAAGATCACCGTCACGGACCTCCCGAAGGTGCTCTTCAAGGGCATGAAGGTCGGCAGCGAAATCGAATACCTGTCGATTTCGGCCGATCCGGCGGACTCGCGTCACGTCAAGTTCCGCATCATTGAGGCTCTGAAGTAGAGTTCACAAGGGGCGCCGCGGCGCCCCTTTGCCCGTCCTACTTGTTCTCCTCCCGGTCCGGCTCCGCGCTTGCTTCGGCCAGAACCTTGAGCGCGTTGCTTCGCATCTGATCCAGATCGTACGGCGTTTCCTGGTACACGAAGTAGTTGAGCCAGTTGGCGAACTGCAGGTGCGCATGCGAGCGCCAGCGCATGTTCGGGCTTCTGGAAGGGTCGTTCTCGAAATAGTAGTTTTCGGGA
>Ga0265298_10005410_pt1 | contig 16033 bp, 8 predicted proteins | sample AusTroGonzalo_MG_3_FD_193486 | JGI IMG/M metagenome (GOLD analysis project Ga0265298, IMG submission 193486) | Bovine rumen microbial communities from tropical cattle in Woodstock, Queensland, Australia - Gonzalo_01 | ecosystem: Host-associated > Mammals > Digestive system > Stomach > Rumen ... | reverse complement strand
TGTCATCGCTACTTCTGAGTTGTATAAGAATACACTGAAGTCGGCTCAGGCTGCCATTGCTCCCGATGCCTTCCAGCGCATCAACGCCCAGAAGCAGGAGGCCAGCGTGAAGTTCCTCATCCAGCAGGCAAACCTGCGCAAGAGTGAGCTGAAGAATAACTCCGTACAGGAGTTCGTTCGTCTGCTCCAGCAGATCAATAACGATCGCGAGGGTCTGAACCTCAAGGATGTTGAGGTGTCGGCCTATGCATCGCCTGATGGTGGCTATTCCTTGAATGAGAAGTTGGCTGCCCAGCGTCAGAAGAACACTCAGCAGTATGTGGAGCAGCAACTGAAGAGCGCTAAGCTTACCGATGCTGCCGTCGATGCTAAATATACCGCTGAGGACTGGGACGGTTTCCAGGAACTGGTGAAGACCAGCAATATTCAGGATAAGGATGTTATCCTGCGCGTTCTCTCTATGTATAAGGATCCCCAGGAGCGTGAGCAGCAGATTAAGAATATCAGCGCCGCTTTCCGTGAGTTGGCCGACGGCATCCTGCCCCAGCTCCGTCGTTCGCGTATGATTATCAACTACGAGACTGTAGGTCGTAGCGACCAGCAGATTAACGAGCAGTTCAGTCAGGATCCTGGAAAGCTGAGCGTTGAGGAATTGCTCTATGCCGCTACGCTGACTGAGAATGCTGACCAGAAGGAAAAGATTTATAAGACAACAGCAGAGGTTTATCCCACCGATGCACGTGCACTCAATAACCTTGCTACACTGGCCTATGCCAAGGGCAACCTGGCTCAGGCTCAGCAGTACGTGGAGCAGGCACAGAAGGTTAATGCCAATCTGGCTGAGACAAATGCCAACCTCGGCATGCTGGCTCTGGCTAACGGTAACATCGAGGCCGCTCAGAACTATATTGCCAAGGCAACAGGTGCCAACGGACTGGACGAGGTACTTGGTAACCTCCATCTGGCTCAGGGCAACTATGCCCAGGCCGAGCAGGACTTTGAGAAGGTCTATTCCAACAGCGCTGCCCTGGCACAGATTCTTAACAAGAACTACGCTTCGGCTGCTGTGACGCTGAAGTATATCAAGAATCCCAATGCGACCACCGATTATCTGAAGGCTATCCTCTCGGCTCGTATGGGTAACACTACTGATGCCGCTGAGGCTCTTCGCGCCGCCATCGCCAAGGATCCGTCTTACGCTAAGTACGCTGCTACGGACCTTGAGTTGGTGAATGTGGCTAAGTAAGAAATGAAGAATCTTTTCGGATTTATACTCCTCACCCTGGTTGTAGTATCCTGTGGTGCCCCCAGCGGACATTTCCGTCTGGAAGGACATCTTCAGAACTTCAACCAGGGTGAGTTCTATCTTTATGGGCTTGACGGCCGAGGCCGACTGGACACCATACCTGTCGTAGAGGGACGCTTTTCCTTTGAGGCACCCATTGAGGAACCGTCGGCATACTCGCTGGTATTCCCGAACTTCTCGGAAGTGCCTATTTTCGCTGAGTCGGGAGCTACCGTGAAGTTGGAGGGCGACGCTTCGCGACTGAAGGAAGTGAAAGTGGGTGGTACTAATGAGAATGACCTGATGACGGCCTTCCGCTTGAAGATTGCTGAGGCTACGCCGCCGCAGGCTATCAAAGAGGCCGAGGCGTTCATTCATACCAATCCCTCGACGGCAAGTAGTCTCTATCTGCTCAACAAGTACTTCGTCATGAAGATTGATCCCGACTACAAAAAGGCTGTTTCGCTGTGTGCTGAAATAGTGAAGGCACAGCCGAAGAACGAGCAGGTTGTGCAACTGAGCAAACAGCTGAAAGAACTGCGTATTCTCAAGGGAGATCAGCAACTGCCGTCGTTCTCGGCTATTGATATCAATGGCCAGCGTGTCACCAATGCTTCGTTGACGGGTGAGTTGAATATCATCACTGTTTGGGCTACATGGAACTACGAGTCTGGTAATCTCATGCGTCAGCTGCGCTTGTTGAAGAAGGAGTATGGCGGACGCCTGGGCTTGCTGAGCATTAGCGTTGATGCCAATAAGAACGATTGTCGGAATACGATGGATCGTGACTCGCTCACATGGAACATTATCTGTGACGGGCAGATGCTCGATACCCCCGTCTTGACTCAGCTTGGTATTGCCGACGTTCCCTATAATCTGCTGACAGACCGCTCGGGCAAGATTCTTGCCGTCAACCTTGATCAGACACAACTGAAAATACGCATTAAGAGAGAACTCAAATAAGCCGTTGAGCCTATGCTGGTAAAATCCTTCAGCGCTGCCGTCAATGGACTGGAAGTCAATACCGTCACCGTGGAGGTAAGTATGTCCAGGGGAGTCCAGTTTCATTTGACTGGACTTGCCGATACTGCTGTCAAAGAAAGCCATGACCGCATTAAGGCGGCCTTGATCAATAACGGGTTCAAGATGCCCGTGATGGATATTACTGTCAACCTTTCTCCTGCCGACATCAAAAAGGAAGGCTCGGGCTATGACTTGCCTGTGGCCATCGCTATTCTCGCTGCCAACAAGAAAGTCGATTGTACGTTGTTGGATAAGTTTATGCTGGTGGGCGAACTGAGCCTCGACGGTCGGCTGCAGCCTATTCGCGGTGCATTGCCCATTGCCATCAGTGCCCGTAAGGAGAAATTCAAGGGACTGATAGTCCCTCAACAGAATATCCGTGAAGCGGCGGTTGTCAATCAGCTCGATGTCTATGGCATGGAGACACTGATGGATGTCATTAAGTTCCTGAATGGTGATACCAGATACCAGCCGACGGTCATCGATACCCGTCGTGAGTTCTACGAACAGCAGAACCAGTACGAGATGGACTTTAGCGATGTTCGCGGTCAGGAGAGTGTGAAACGTGCGTTGGAGGTAGCGGCGGCTGGCGGTCATAACATTATTATGATAGGCCCGCCGGGCAGCGGAAAGTCCATGTTGGCCAAGCGCTTGCCGAGCATCCTGCCTCCATTGTCGTTGGCCGAGAGTCTGGAGACCACGCAGATACATAGCGTGGCAGGTAAGCTCAGTCGCGATACCAGTCTGATTAGTCAGCGTCCCTTCCGTGCACCTCACCACACTATCTCGCAAGTGGCTCTTGTCGGTGGCGGCAACAATCCGCAGCCGGGCGAAATCTCGCTGGCCCACAACGGTGTCCTCTTCCTCGACGAGATGCCAGAGCTGTCGCGCAGCGTGCTCGAAGTACTACGTCAGCCGTTAGAAGACCGGAAGATTACCATTAGTCGTGCGAAGTATAACATCGAGTATCCTTGCTCCTTCATGCTTGTGGCCTCCATGAATCCCTGCCCCTGCGGCTACTATGGCGACCCCACCCATCATTGTGTCTGTACGCCCGGGCAGATTCAGCGTTATATGAATAAAATCTCTGGTCCGCTGCTCGACCGTATCGATATTCATTGCGAGATACAGGCTGTGCCCTTTGCCCAGCTCTCGCAGATGCAGCCGGGTGAATCCTCGTCGGTTATCCGTGAACGTGTCATTAAAGCGCGTCAGATTCAAGAGGCTCGTTTCAGCTCCCTCCCTGTGGGGGAGGGCGGGGGGAGAGGCCGCGTTCATTGCAATGCCATGATGACCGAGAAGATGCTCCACGAGTTCGCGGAGCCCGATGCAACATCTATGGACATGCTCCGCATGGCGATGGAACGCCTGAAACTGTCGGCTCGTGCCTATAGCCGTATTCTCAAGGTCGCCCGTACCATCGCCGACTTGGAGGGTTCCGAGAAAGTGCAGAGCCAGCATATCGCTGAGGCCATCGGTTATCGCAATCTCGATAGAGGTGACTGGGCGGAGAGGGGAGTGTGACTTATTTATCACCTTCTTGACGCTTCGCGTCGAGCCTGCTCTCGCTCGGCATAGCTCAAGGCAAGCATGGCTCTGCTCTCGCTTACTCGCAGTCTTCCCTCTTCCATCTTACATCATACATCTTCCTTCTCACATCTTACATCCTCCATCATTTTCCTCCATTTATTTGGCACATATCATAAAAAGTTGTATCTTTGCAGGCGAAAGTGTTAGAGTATGGCTATTCCTGTTCTAGAGAGCGTAAAGACGATACAGCAGCAGTACCGAACTGGTGAAGAACCGGTGTTGGTAATGTGTTCAGACAAGAATGCATACGTCTGTAAGTACATGCGATCTTCGGCTGCCGCATATAAGTTGACTTGCGAACTTATTGGCGCACAAATGGCAATCGCCTGGCAATTGGAAACGCCCGAGGTAGCGTTTGTCCGTATCAAGCCTGGCCATTGGGCAGGAAGATTCGTGCAGCATAGCCTTGCGGCACCATCGTTAGGAAGCAGAATACGCGGCATGCTTGAAACGAAGTCGCAGACATGTGAGATATATCATGGATGAATTGCCAAAGGATTGGAATGTGCCCACAGAGATTGTTGCAGACAAGCTAAAACAGCTTTTTGATAAAAGCTGGACATCGGGAGTTTGGAAGAATTTCGTAGAATGCTTAAATGACAATATAGGATATGAGTAATATGAGATATAGTATTATTTATGCCGTGATTCGACCGGAAATCTCGGAACAGGTGAGCGTAGGATTAATCATCGTGGATGGTGAGCAAGTCGATGTGCGCTATTCTCGCCAGAAGTTGAATGCCTTGCAAGGGCTGTTCCCGGAAAAGGAATACAAGTTTGTGTCGCGGGTAGTCAGTCAGATGTGGCGGAATGGAAAGGTGAATACGGTAGAGGACGTCAATTACTTGACTCGCTATTCGAACAACTTAATCACTTTCTCGCCTCTGCAGAGCATCGATGTAGCTCCGACGGAGCAGAGTAAAGACTGGCTATTCAGGAACTATGTCTATGACAGTTCCAAAAGAGTAGCGGTATAGTCCTCGCGTGTACCTTATTATTTATCTATCACCCTCTTGACGCTTCGCGTCGAGCCTGCTCCCGCTCGGCATAGCTCAAGCAAGTTTCCCTCTTCCTTCTTCCCTCTTCCCTCTTACATCTTCCCTCTTCCTTCTCGACCTCTGGCCGCTTTCAGAGAGCAAAGAAGGGACGCAAGAACTCATCCCCTACTCGGCTCTCTCACGTAGCGTACTTCCTTCTTATTTTCTTGGTTTTTAATTGTTGTTTCTTAATTCGCATTAGTCACAGTCCATCCTTCTGGAATGCCATTGACACCTGTTGTCCAGTTGTTCATACTCGGGTTTTTGACAAATGTGCCTTGTGAGCCTACACCCTTTGTGAAATCGCGTACACTATAACTATCTGCAAAAGAGGTAGCCATACACTTGATATATGTCAGACTGGTACAACCCTCAAACATTCCTCGATAACTACATGATGGTATATATGTGGCATTAAGGTCTGGAGCAGTCGTCAAAGACGTGCAATTCTTGAACATCACATAATAGCAATTATATACCAACGATGTGACAGGAAGAGCAGGTGCCTGTGTCAAGGCTGTACATCCAATAAACATAGCATAATAACAACTTTCAGCCAACGATGTGGCGGGCAGGACCGGAGGTGTTGTCAAACTTGTACAGTTTTGGAATATATATTCGTAACAATATTCTGCCAGACTCGTGGCGGGTAGGGCTGGCGCCGTCGTCAGACTTGAACAGCCGCTAAACATTCCTTCATAGCAGTATTTTACCATATTTGTGGCGGGCAGGACTGGGGCTGTTGTCAGACTTGCGCATCTACGGAACATATAGCCATAACAGTCTTGAGCCACTGTGGTGGCAGGAAGGGCTGGGGGCGTTGTCAGAGATGAACAGTCTTCGAACATACTATAATAACAAGAGTTTTGCATCGTCATTGCAGGCAGTTCCGCTGGAACCGATGTCAGATTGGTGCAGCCCTTGAACATACTATAATAGCAATAGGTCTGTATGGTGGTAGCGGGAAGGTTGGGAGCTGTTGTCAGACATGTACAGTTCTGGAACATTCTGTTATAACAACTATTTGCCAATGTAGTGGCAGGAAGGGCTGGGGCCGATGCCAAATTTGTACAGCCATCAAACATAGAATAATAACAGCTGTTTGCCAATTCTGTGGCAGGAAGAGTCGGAGCCTTTGTCAGACTGGTGCAGTCTTTGAACATATTACTATAGCAAGAGGTTCCAAGTGTCGTGGCAGGAAGCGTTGATGGGATAGATGTCAGACTGTTACAGCCTTGGAACATATAACCATAACTTGATTCGTTCACTTTCGTGGCAGGAAGAGCAGGTGCCTTTGTCAGTGACGTGCAGCCACTGAACATGTACTGATAGCAGTAAGTGCCAACAACCGTAGCAGGAAGGGCTGGTGCCTTCGTCAGATTAGTACAGTCCTTGAACATGCTATTATAACAATAGGTGGATGCCGACATGGCGGGAAGTGCCGGGGCTTCTGTCAGACTGGTACATCCATTGAACATGTTCTGATAGCAATAGCTCGACAGACTCGTAGCAGGAAGCTCAGGGGCATACGTCAGACTTGTGCACCCTCTGAACATACCAGTATAGCAATATTCATACAATTTCGTAGCTGGAAGTTCGGGAGGAAACATCAGACTGGTGCAGTTACTGAACATCTCCTGATAACATTTACTGGTCATTTCCATGGCCGGAAGTTCAGGCACCTCCTCCAAACTGGTACAGTTACTGAACATATTCTGATAACAAGAAGACAGTAACGTTGTAGCAGGTAGTTCTGGAGCCCTCTCTAAGTTGATACAGCCATTGAACATATTCTGATAACAATTGTAAATCAATGTCGTAGCTGGAAGCGTCAGTTCCTTCGTCGGATGATTTTTCAGATGTATATTGTCCTTGAATAAATTGTAGAACGTATAATTACCTGTCAAAGTAGTCAGTGTCGGATAGGTAATCGAATTGATCAGACTCATGATGTTACCATAGACATAGCAATCCACGTTACAGTCGATAGTGGTATATTTATTGGCATCCGTGCCCGTAGCATACCTTGCATTGTCGCCAAATAGGCTGACGACACCGTTGGCTGGCACATCAATATTGATGGTTGCCGTATTCTTAGTGGTCGTCACACCATCGTTTACACAATAGGTTATCTCCAGTCCCAAGGGGTTGGTGATAACGACTTGTCCGTCTGCCAACGCTTGGAAAGAAAGAGCCTCTGCATCCGTCTCAATGACTTGTGCCGGGTCGAACTCATGTGCCATGTTATACTTGGTAGCCGCAGCAAGCGTCACCAGACTGGCATTATTGCTCAGACTATTGATGATATCTGTCTTTCCTGCCACAAGACGCAGTCTGTTGGCTGTGTAGGTTCCAGCTGGCACGGCAAGCCACACATCACTGGTGGCAGGATGGGCCACCGTTGTAAACGGGGCACTGATGGTTGTTTTCACATGTCCGGTCTTAAAGCTGTAGGAGAGCATCGCTTCAGTATCCGCCTCCATGTCTTCAGGCACGGTTACGGCAAACTTCACCAGGCTGGTAACGGGTGCAAATGTCACGCCGCTGATGGTGCCATCGCCATACGCCGGTGTTGCCATATAGACACCTAATGCCGTTGCTCCGTCAAGCGTTCCCGGCTGTGATGTCAGAGCAGTTCCTGTATAGACATAAGAACCGTCATCACGGATGGTGATATTATCGTTCTTTACATAGACGTCGAGTTTGGTTTTTGCCGATGGCTTCACACCACCACATTCCAACTCACCGCTGAATGTAGCCGTTGTGGTACCGGCACCGCTCTCCAACGACAATTCACTCTGATAGCCATTAACGACCACAATCAGTTTGTCCGTCGCATCCCATGTGGCGGTAATGTCATCGCCATCGGTATCGAACGTGGCACGAGTAACCGTTCCTTTATCTGCTGTGATGGTCAGGGTAACTGTATTGTCTTCAAACCAGTTTGACAAGTCACTTCCGCATGCCGTAAACAGCAGGGACGCCAAACACATTAGAAATATCTTTTTCATAGAGCTCGTTCTTTTCATGTTAATAGCCTGTTATGTTAATTTGCATTGACCACCGTCCAGCCTTCTGGAATACCGTTGATACCTGTTGGCCAACCATTCATAATTGGATTCTTGACGAAGGTGCCATTTGGAGCCACCCCCATTGTAAACTCACTCGTACTGTAAGTATTATCTGCAAAATAGGTGGCCATACACTTGATATATGTCAGACTGGAACAACCACTGAACATTCCTCGATAACTGCCTGATGGCACGGATGTGGCATTAAGGTCTGGCGCTGTCGTCAAAGCCGTGCAGTTCTTGAACATCACATAATAGCAAGATTTTGTCAACGATGTGGCAGGAAGAGCTGGAGCTTGCGTCAGAGCAGTGCAACCACTGAACATGCCATAATAACAGTTTTCAGCCAACGATGTGGCGGACAATGCCGGAGCCGTCGTCAGACTGGTACAGCCTTGGAACATATATTGATAACAATAGGTGCTCAACGATGTTGCGGGAAGTGCCGGAGCTGTCGCCAGACTGGTACAGCCGCTGAACATATAGGTATAGCACTGGTATTTCATCGTTGTGGCAGGAAGGGTTGGAGCCGACGTCAGATTTGTACATTTGCGGAACATGCCATAGTAGCAATAATCTGCCAATGTCGTGGCAGACAAGGCTGGTGCTGCTGTCAGAGATGAGCAACCGTCAAACATATTATAATAGCAATTCTTCGCCAACGACGTGGCGGGAAGAGCTGGTGCTGTAGCCAGATTGGTGCAACCTTGGAACATACCATAATATCCGTTCTCACTCATCGCTGTGGCAGAAAGAGTGGGAGCAGCCGTCAGACTGGTGCAATCCTTGAACATTTCACGATAACAGCTGGTTGCCAACGTTGTAGCAGGAAGAGCCGGAGTCGATGCCAGATCGGTACAGCCAGTGAACATATTCTGATAGCAATTTTTTGTCAGTGTTGTAGCAGGAAGTTCCGCTGGAACCGATGTCAGACTGGTGCATCCTTTGAACATACCAATATAGCAATAGTCTGCCAGTGTAGTAGCCGAGAGAGCCGAGGGCGCCGTCGTCATACTTGTGCAGTCCTGGAACATATAACCATAGCAATAATCTTTCATCGTTTCGGCAGGAAGTTCTGGTGCCGCTGTCAGATTGGTACAACCTTGGAACATATAGTAATAGCAGTATGTTCCCAAAGTTGTGGAGGGAAGTTCCGGTGCAGTTGTCAGACTGGTACAATTCTGGAACATATAACTATAGCAATAGGAATATGTTTTCGTGGCGGGAAGTTCCGGTGCTGTTGTCAGATTTGTACAGCCGCTAAACATATATTGATAGCAATAGGTAGATGCAGTCTCAGCTAGGAGTTCGGGAGCCGTTGTCAGACTTGTACAGCCGCTGAACATATATTGATAACAATAGCTATATAGGCTCGTGGCGGGTAGTGCAGGTGCAGCCGCCAGATTCTTACAGCCACGGAACATACCTGCATAGCAATATTCTTTCATCGTTGTAGCCGGGAGTTCGGGAGCCGTTGTCAGACTCGTACAGCCATTGAACATATCGCGATAGCAAGAACTAGATAAGGTTGTTGCGGGCAGTTCTGGTGCTGCCATCAGACTCGTACAGCCCTTGAACATATTCTGATAGCAATAGCCGGTTGCTGTCGTAGCAGGAAGTTCCGGAGCCCTGGTTAGCTTCGTACAACCCTCAAACATACTAAAATAACAACCATAATACAACGTAGTAGCAGGAAACGTCAATGCCTTTGTCGGATGGTTCAGTAATCTCCGATTGCCCTTAAACAAACTACAGAATGTATATCCAGCTGTCATAGAAGTCGTTGTTGGATAGTCCACAGACTTGATGAGACTCATAATGTTGCCATAAATGTAGCAATCCACATTACAATCAATGTTGGTATATTTGTTGGCATCCGACGATGTGGCATACGTGCTGTTCTCACCATAGAAGCTGACGGTGCCATTAGCTGGAACAGCTATTGTAAACCACGTCTCGCTGCTTGTAATTCTTTGTCCGCCATTTACCTGGTAGATAATACTCTTGGCCAACGGATTCCTGACGATCACCTCACCTGCTGACAGAGCCTGCAATGTCAATGGCTCATCCGTGGTGTCTTCAAGAGGGCCGAAGACACCGGCATTCGCGCCATTGCCAGTCCACGGGTTATCACTGGTCTCCCATCCGCTGATAACGGCCTCGCCCAAACTTATCAGACCGTTGTCCGTGAGCTTCAGGTTCAGCTTATAGGTATGGCCGCTCAGCAGTTCCTTGTTGACATCGTAGTAATATTCTTTCGTGTCGTAGGTCACCTTTACGAAATGGCCACTGACGCTATGAGGAGCCACGATGGCTGTAGCATAGTTGTAGTTGTTGCCATAGGTATTGGCAACAGTGTTCATCAGTACATCGTTGGTCTCAGCACTGGCGGTGATTGTGGGCTCATCCGTCTTGCTGACGGTGAAGGACACCGCAGTAGGCATGTCCACTAACTCCACCGTTGCGGTAGCCAATTGGGCTTGGGTGATACTGCCACCGGCAATGAGCGCCACCTGAACTTGTGTCAGCATGTGCTGGAACTGAATCATCGGGTATTCGTCGCTGGTCACTTCCGTCAGCGTTCCGTATAGCAGGTCACTTTGGTTATAATTCTCTTCCGTTGTTTGGTCGGCGGCAATGGTGTGCGTGATAGCCTCGGTCGGAAATGATGTTGTGTTTCCCACAAACGTATTTTCTGCGAAGTTGCCTACCAACGCATAGAAGTTCAGTTCTCCGCTTTCCGGCCACAGTTTCTTATCGTTTGCATCCGGTTTCATAGAGCCGTTGGCATTAGCCGTCAGCTGCCAGGCCTTCAAGTAGTCAGCCTCCGTCACTTCTCCTCCTGTGGTCTGGTCTGCCCACACCCAGCAGGTGGCTCCCGTATAGATATGTTCATAGGAAGCAGCACGTGTCTGCGCCAACTGGGCAACACCGGCACTCAGTTGAATCTCCTTGCCGCCCAAAGCTGTTGTGTCGTCTTTACATGCCACCGCTGTCATCAGCAGGGCCAGGAGTGTCGTCATATAGATTGTCTTCTTCATATCATTGTTTTTTAGTTATTTCTTTCACTATAACCCTTAACCTATAATCTGTCATTCAACCATAAACGTTCCGTTCATCGGCTGGTCACTGTCTGTCCAGGGCGTCACCTCACACCGTAAGGAGAGCGATGACATATAGAGGGAGATGACGTAGGTATAAACCTTGCCGGACTCAAATGTCATGGCTTCGCGCAGTCGGAACGTGCGCTGGGTGCCGTCCAGCAGGGTGATGCGTATGAGTTCGCCTTTACCTTTCTCCTGCGGCACGATGACAGCAGCACAGCCCTCGTTTGCCTCTGGCTGTTCGGTGTCATTATTGTAGTTGTCGGTCATCAGGATGTCTGTTGCCACGCCCGTTGCCTCTCCGAGAGTCATGCCCGTCATATTGCATGCAGTGATAGGCACCGAAGGCTTTATCCCTAATAATTCCACGGTAGCCCCCTTGAAGAGACTCGATCCGCTGGCAGCCTCCAACCGCACCACGAACTTGGTCAGCTGGTGGGTAAACGACAGCGGCACTACGGTAGCCGTACGGCGAACGTCTTCGGGAGCCACGCCGTACATCAGGTCGCTGGCCATATAGTCGTCAGCCAGCACCTGTTGTGGCCGTACAGTAAATGTGCCTACGCCGACTACCGATGATGGATAGGTGGCATAGACATCAATGCCATGCGCCGAGTTATGGGGGAATACAGGAGCCTCAGCATTACTAATCGTCAGCGTACCTTCGTCATCGCTGACGGTGAATACCAGCGGCTGCGGATAGTCCGTCTTATTGGCCGCATCTGGGTCTTGATCGTGCTCGTTGATAAAGACGGCCACCTCCTGTCCATTGCGGAACTGTGTGCTTTGCACGTTTGTGACAGCACGGGTGCTGCCTTGCTGCACTGCCTGCAGACGGATTTCGCCGTTCCACCCATCCTGACCGTCGTTATCATTATTCTGACAGGCGGTCATGAGCAGCAATGCGCCCATACTATATAATAGGATGTGTCTTGCTTTCATCATTCCGTCGTCTTTGTTATGTTAATATCATCTGTATTTTCCCAAGTCTTCACCTCGCCGGTGGCGTTCAGATTGGTGTCATCGGTTATACTTCCAAACATCGTGCCACCGTCTTCCCAGTCCTTGATGGAGACACACTGTATGAACAGGTCACGTCTAAGCGTCAGTGCATAGGTAATGACCTTTCCCGGGTTCCAGATGCCACCAGCAGGAAGGGTGCTGGCCACCTCGTGGTCTCCCTCGCCGTCGTTATAGGTTAGTATGATGGCAAGTCCTTCTGGGTCCTGTGGCAGCAGCATCAGTCGACGCTCATTGTCGTTCAGCTCCTGACCAGGCGTTCCTGTGACCACCACATTATTCTCCACCTCATAGTCAGCGGTAGTGGCGGCAATACCTGTCCAGTCGTTATTACCCAAGATGAAGGTTCCGCTGTTTTTCACGCCGCAGAGCTTAATGCTTTTCACCGTACAGGCTTGCATGTGTCCTGTAACAAAACGTATCTGCGTCAGTCGGTGGGCAAACGTCAGGGGCAGGGCCGCTGTCTCGTCTTTCATATAGGTATCTACGAACTCGTCTGTCGAAATCTCGTCAGACGAGGCCGTCATGAAGTCCACCTGTTTACTCACATCAGTCGGCACTGTCACCGTCAGTACGGGCAGACCTTCCACGTCTGTTGGCATTCGCAATACCTCGTCATTATCCTCGCTAAAGGGGTAGTAGGCATATATGCGAAGACTGTTGTCCGGAGCCGGACTGGCAAACATCTTGGTGGTGCTCCATTGCAGTTCCTTTTTCACCCTTTTGCTGACCACTTTCTCGTTGGCCATATAGTCCGGCGTTTCGCTGCCGCTCCATTCATCTGCATAGACATAGCCGTAGATGCCGAAGGGCTCCGTGAGCCATCCGCTGATAGGCTGTCCGCGTGTAGCACCCTTAGTGGTAACGCTGAACGACAAGTAGCGAGCTCCAGTCCCGACTACCTCTTGGTTGTCGGTCTCCGTTGCGCATGCGGTGAACATCCCTGCGCTCACCATCAGCAGTAGTCCTATCCAATGCCCATTACCTTTATTCATTGTTCTTTTATCTTTTTTATTATCAACAGAAAGACATATTAACAGCACGCCGTGGTTAGGTGTGTGTTAATATGTCATAGAACGCTTCGAGGCAAGGTGCCTCTGAGGTTTATATCGTCCTCTTACTTATAAAGAGGGGTTAGAAGTTTATACAACACCAGTGCGCCTTATTTGTCGTACTACCTTGCGACCATCGGTAATAATAAAGACCTGTTGTGGAGGGATATGTAGTTGCAAAGTATATCTTGTCATATTGAGAGAGTACAATGGCACCATCGGACATACTAATACCAGCCTTGGTTAAGGCTTGTCTAAAGTTTGTTGCAATAGTCTTAGCATTATCTGTAGTAATTGTATATGAGCTTGTCGATGTCCATTTAGAGGCAAAGTCTTCTTTTAATGACGTCAAATCACCACCTCCGACACCTTTTGGACCGTAAAATTGTATGACGTCACCATATGTCGGAACATAATAATTTGAGGTTTCACAGAGTTCACTTAATGGCTTTGTTTTTGATTTTAAACTTTTAATACCGTCAAAATCTCCCCACACTCTACCGCCACTACCAGTAGACCAATATTTTCCACTTCTATAATTCCAAACAAATCTGGTTTTCCATAATCCGCCTAAATCTGCAAAAGATAAATCTAAAGTATTTATAAATGTCTGTGAATCTGACGATGGAGTGGGATATGAACCTACCATTGTTATATCTCCAAAGCACAATCCATTAGTATTCAAGTTATCTGTATTCATAGCCAAAGGAGTACTTGTTATGGTATATGAATTAATAGGCTTACTAAAAGGAGCTGCTACCACAATACCATGCCATTGCTTATGCACGGTTTCATTAGGATCGTTATCGAGAGTCACCTCATCTTTTCCACAATAGGCCACAAATCCGACAACGGTCTTATAAGAAACCTTGGCATCTGTTATTGTTCCGTCCATATAATATACGTCACCGGGCTTAAATGTGCGCTCCTCATCGGTCACTGTAGCGTTATCCACCACATATTTTTTATAGTAGCCACCATCAACGCCTGTATGTGAAATGGAAAAGACATTAAATTTTCCATCATCATAGTTGGGGATTGTCTTGCCTGTCAGCAGTTCAGAAGCATTGGGTCTCACGATGTAGCGATAATAGGGCTCACCCTTGTCTATTTGATAAACGGCCTTATTTGACTCGTCAATAGTGTAAACCTCCTTGACATTATAGATATTCGTTTCATCATTTGCATCTTTGTATGTCCAATTCACCATTGGCACCTGAATGACCATGAGTCCCATGACATGCTTCATCTGGAACTGACACTCGGTGCCTACCAATGAGCCTTGACCTACCATCAGATCGCTGGCAGTATAATTGGCCTTGGTGCTTTGGTCTTCGTTGGGAGTGAACGCTGCGATATAATCATGGAAGAATCCTTCTGCTGTGTGAGTCGTGCGATCAACATCGTCCATAGTAAGGCCTGCCTTATAAGGATAGTAGGCAAAATAGTCAACACCCTGATAGTAAAGGAACTCCTTTCCAGACTGCGGCTTCCATGTGCCATCGGCCTGCTTCGTCAACTTCAGATTAATGTAGTTATCGTTTACTACGATGTTCGTCTCACTATTAATGGCAAATACCCCGATAGCATCACCCGCCACGAACTCCGTTGTCATCACCGTCTTATTGTCCTCGATGGTTTCCTCGTTCGTGTCGTTAGCACGGGTGACGGGATTGGCGTTATCAAAGCCGTGGTCAGAGACGACGACGGAAACGGCCTGGCCATTGTCTTTTACGACAGGGCTTTCGGTATTGATTTCGTCAGAACAGGCGGCAAGTGCCAGTGCGGCTACTGCAGCGCCAAGGTAATAATAGATTTTGTTACGTTTCATATCTTTATTTTTTTATTAACTCTTAACTATGAATTGTGAATTCTTCATTGAACTTCGTTCGAGCCTGCTTTCGCTCGGCATAGCTGATGCAAGCATCACTCTGCTCTCGCTTAATCGCAGCCTTCTTCATTCTTCATTCTTCATTCTTCATTCTTCATTTTATTCCGTATTACTCTCGTGGCTGGTGACGGGGATAACCTCGCCCTGTTGCCACTGCGGGTCATCGGTTGTGTTATCAGTATCGCCGTTGTTGCTGTCGATGTCGTCAGTATCACCCTGCTCCCAGTTGGCATCAGGGGTGGTAATGGGACCGTCGCCCACGTTGCTGGCGATGTCCTCTGGCTCTGTGGCACGCAGCCACCAGCCGTCAGCAAAGGTGATAGGAATCTCGCCGGCACGCACTGCGATGTCGTTGCCGTACTTTGTCCAGCGGGCATCGGAGAGCCAGGGAGCGATGTCCATCGAGGTCGAGGTCACGCCATGATTCATCTCGTCCCACGTCCACTTCAGGTTACCGCCGAAGACGGGTGTGACGACGATGCTCTCCTGAGTCACCTCAATATCATAGATAAACTGGTATCCGGGCATGAACTCAGCCTGGCCGCCCTGCGGTACGAAATAGAACACCGTGCCGCTGATGTTGATGGCCAGTAGCGGTGTATGGTCGAGGTCCTGCGGAATGAGCAGAGCCTCGTAGCGTTTTAAGTAGTTCTCCGTGTCGTCCACCTCCGTCTCGTGGGGCGTGATATAGCCTGTCGTGGCAGTTGGTGTCCATGTGCCGAAGTAGCCTGTTTCAGGCTCTGTGAAAGCTGCTTCCATGATGATGGGGTAGCTGCTGTCACCGATGGTGATACCTTGGAATACCGTCGGGTTTTCTGCCAGTACGCCAGAGTTCTTGAGGCGTACAATAATCTTCGCCGTCTGGTGGTAGAAGTATATCTTCCGTTCAAACGGCTTTCCTGCTACTTTCTGTACGGCAGTGACAGGAGCGTAGAGCAGCTCGCTCTGGTTGTAGCCATT
>Ga0265298_10005408_pt1 | contig 16034 bp, 3 predicted proteins | sample AusTroGonzalo_MG_3_FD_193486 | JGI IMG/M metagenome (GOLD analysis project Ga0265298, IMG submission 193486) | Bovine rumen microbial communities from tropical cattle in Woodstock, Queensland, Australia - Gonzalo_01 | ecosystem: Host-associated > Mammals > Digestive system > Stomach > Rumen ... | reverse complement strand
GTGGCCAGCCACATAGCAGCCTACGCCTCCGGGAAGGGCATAGCGTCCATCGTAGGCAGCTGGTTAGCGGACATGGGTTCCACGTCCATGAACCATGCTGTTGTATCGCTTAGCTTCGACGGCTGCTCGGTGAAGGAGGCCGCCGCCCGCATTGCCGACGCCCTCGGCTGCAACGTATTCTGGGACTGGGTGAACCACGTCATCCGGTTCGTCGCCGGCACGACTCTTGAAGGCGACAGCTATGACGGCATACATATCCTCGGCGGCACCAGGAACATGGGTAAGAAGGCGCTCAGCGGCGGTTATGCAGCAGTGACCCAGCGTCTGACCATCGACGACGGTGACAGCATCATCGGCGGCGGCGGCCTCGGACTCATCAAGGAGGTCGTTCTTGACGACATCTACCCCAAGATGGAGCTGAGGATATCCAGTGCCCGCTGCCGTCTGTGCTATCTTACCGACGAGAGCGGCAAGAAGATCAGTGACGGCAGCGGCGGCTACAAGCAGTATGCCAAGTGGTATATCAGGCTCTCGCACTCGGACGGAACCCCTTATGTGTTCGACCCCAGCCTGCTGATCAATGACAAGCCGCTTGGCATACTGTTCCAGCCCGACTACGCCTCCGGTGGTTCCTGCCCGCTTGCCGGCCGCGAGTTCGAGCTGGTTTATTTCAGCACAGAAACCCCGGAATGGGGTACTGACGACGTTGTTCCGGTCTCGGAGGCGTTCAGGGCCGCTGCAGGCGAGTACCGTATCGTGTTCCAGGCCGAGGGTGACAAGATCCTGCCCACGCTACCTGCCGACCAGCTGGTTCCCCGTCCGGACAACAAGGTGACGCTGGTGAACATGAAGTGCGGTGATGCAGAGATTGCCGCCGCCCGTGTTGAGCTGCTTGAGGCAGGCTATGAGATCTACGCCCTGATGCAATCCAGGTACCCAGAGTACACCGACACCGTCATCGGCAGTGCCCCTGCCGTCGGCAGCCTGATAAACGACCTTAACGGCAGCGGTCATGGCGGCATCGTTGTGAACGTGTCGCAGGACGTGGACACTCAGGTGGCCCAGGTGACGCTCGGTTCCTGGAGCAGCAAGACACGGCTCGGCTCCATGGGCGACAAGATAGACGCCGTGAGCACCGGCGGCAGCGGCACCGCCACAGCGGGCACCGGTGAAGACAGCGGCAGTGCCGGCATGAGCGAGACACAGTTTGAGGCGCTGGTCAAGACGACGAAGAAGCCCGACTTTGACAGCCGTCTCACTTCGCTGTCGGCCGACATGACCGTAGTGAAGGCCCAGGCCGACCGTCAGTTCCTGATCTGGTTTGGGGAAGGCGCCCCAATCGTCGGCGGCTATCCCTCTGCCGACTGGGTTACTGCCGACCTCAAGTCTCTCCATGAGCAGGATGTGTACTTCGACACCACCCGCCAGCCCGGCAGCAGCGGCGGCAGGGCCTGGCGGTGGCTGCGCGTAGGAACAGACGCGAACGGCAATGTCGTTACCGGCAGCGGCGGCACCCCCGTGGAATATGACAGCACGCAGCATTCCGGCTATACTTATCTGTGGGTGCAGATCTCAGACCTGGACACGCTTGCTGCTCTGGAGAAGATTGCCGACCTGTCGAGCGACGGCATCATCAGCGGCGGTACGGAGAAGTCGCTGCTATGGAAAGACTGGCAGCGGTGCTGCGAGGAATATGGCAAGTACATGGCCCAGGGCTCAAGCTACGGGCTTACGACAGAAACGGGCACATACGACGCGGCGTTCCGCGCGCTGGGTCTGATGCTCGACGGCTATAATGCCGGCAGCCTTTTCCCCGCAGGAGACATGGCAGCCATTCCCACGCCCTCCATGCTTGTCAACCTTGGCACTGACACCGTGCTCAGCACCATCACTTACACGGAGAACGGGACAGCCGTGACGCTGACCCCTGCAGTCTACCGTGCCAAGTGGAACGCCTACTATGCTTCGCTGAACGTGCTCGTCAAGGCCATCGGCGATGCCGCGAAGGCGGCCACGGAAGAGGCTCAGGAGGCTGCCTCGTCCGCCCTTTCCAGTATTGCGGACATGGGCAGCGACAGCAAGCTCACCGAGCAGGAGAAGCGCACGCTGAAGACAGAGTTTATCTCGCTCTATCATGAGATGACCGGCAGCGGCGGAATCGTGGAAAAGGCAACGGCCGCCAGCATCAACGTCACGGGAACGGACTACATCGCCACATATCAGAGCGCGCTCGCAGCCATCGGCACTTACCTGAACAAGGAAAACAAGGATCTGACGGTGGCCGACACTACCCACCCGTGGTCTGTCCCTGCCAGTCTGACAGAAAACACCTGTCCGAAATGGCTGAAGGAGGATGTTGCGAACAACGATCACACCATGACCCGCTACATCGGCGAGACGAACACCATCGGGGCTTCCGCGTGGACCGGCTTGTGGGCAGCCTTCTATTCGGCACGCACGGCTATCCTCACCCGCCTGTCTGAGCTGGCACAGTCCGCCGCCGAGGGTGCGCAGTCCTCCGCCGACAGTGCACATGAAAGGATAGACGACCTTGTGTCCGACAGCATTATCAGCGGCGGCACTGAGAAGTCTCAGCTCCGCCAGCAGTGGACAGAGACCGTGTCCGACTACAAATCGCTTATGGCTCAAGCAGCCGACTACAATACCCAAGGCGTGCAGTCGGTGACGGGAATCGACATCTCTACGACAGCCTTTGCAAATGCCTACACGCTTGTAGCCCAGATGCTGAACAACGGCATATCGCCCACCATCTACATACTGACCGGCACAGCCATGCCGTCGTGGCTGACAGCCCTTGACACAGACACCGATATTGCCGCCGACACAAGTTGCCTGAAAGGTGACAGCCGTTTTGTTGTCAACAACAGCGCTCTGTTCTCTGGCATCACCTTACCAGCCGAGCGCTACCGTGCAGTATGGTCGAACTACTACTCTGAGCGCACTTTGCTTACGCAGGCTGTCAGCGACGCTGCAGCCGCCTACACGTCGTACGCCAAGTCGCAGGCAGAGATGGCTAATGCCGCCATTGCTGCCATCACCGACGACGGTGTGTTCACCGTCGACGAGATTTCATCCATGAAACGCGAGTTCGAGGCTGCGTACCGTGAGCGCGCAGAAATGATCGATCTTGCGACCAAAGACAGCGGTGCTGATGCCGGCAAACTCATCGACGAGAAGCTGTTCAGTCCCCTGAATGCCTACCTTGCTGCCTTTACGGCTGTGGCCAACTACCTTAACATGCAGGGCGCATTGAACGGAAGCGGAACCTATGGTGCGTGGGAAGAGCCTCAGGACAACGTGAATCACCGCTACGGCTACACCGTCAGCAACGGCGGAACGGCATCGGCGGCAACATACACCGTCGTAGCCAAGGCCCCGCTTGCCGACGGAGATTACCCATCACTGATGCGAGTGACGTCGACCGTAAAATTCCAGGCTGACTGGGCGGATCCGACCGATTCCGGTGATAAGGGTGCAGCGTTCAACAGTCTTTGGGCCGCCCTTACGGCATCCAGGCAGGCCTTGTCCAATGCTATGGCGACGCTGACTAAGGATGTAGCAGACGATGCGGGCGAGTTGGCCGCCGGGGCCATGACGAAGGTAAACGATGCTGTGAGCGACCTGGTGATTACGGCCGGGCGTGAGAAGAGCGAGCTGCTGACTGAGTGGCTGCGCGTGGCCAACGAGTATCAGGTCGTGATGGAGCAGGCTGACGACTATGGCCTGAGCACCGCCAACGGCAGTGTGCGCACAGCGCTGAAATCCAGCTTTAGCGCCCTTGCCTACATGCTCAACGGATGCAGTAGTATGACAATCTCCACGATAGGGTATGGCAACCCAGCAGCATCAGCAACCACCATCACGGGCGTTCCGCTATGGATACGCCCGGCAACGGACAACGGCGGCCTGTTGGCCGAGAACACGAGGATCTCCGATTACTCCATGGACGGCCCGCTGACCGCAGGCACGTATCGCCAGCTGTGGCAGGACTACTACAATGCCACAGCCGCCGTACAGCTGGCCGTCATGTCCGCTGCAAAGGCGAAGATTGCTGATGCGCAGGAAGGTGCGGACACAGCCAATACGATGCTGGCAGACATGGCCAGCGACTCTAAGATTGACCCATCGGAGAAAATCAGAATCAAGGATGAGTTCTATGCGCTCTATTTGGAAATGTGGGGTGCAGGCGGTATACTCCTTCAGGCTTCGACAGGCACTACGTCCGGGAATGTGACCACCCGTTCGTGGCTGAGTGATGACGTTGGAACCAAGGCTACTGTCTACAAGAATGCGTTTACAGCATTGGCAACATACATGAACGGAAGTCAGGGAAGCAGCAACCCCGTCTGGTCATGCCCTGTGACGCCGGGTTCCAGCGGTGTATGGACGGTTCCTGCTACGCTTGCCGACGATGCCTACCCCTTATGGCTAACAAGGATGGAAACCACGGAGACGCTTGTCAAGGATCAGTCCGACAGCAGCCCGGCCGAGACATGGCGCAAGAAGTGGGAGGCATTCTATACATCGCGTACAGCCATGCTCACTGCCCTTTCTTCCAAGGCTCAGGCAGATGCCGTTGCAGCTCAGGCGACGGCAGTTGATGCTCAGAATAAGGCCGTTGCTGCATCCAATGAGCTTGTCCGTCGCAAGCGTTGCTTCGTGAGTGCAGAGCTTCCGGTTCCGCCGTATTCCTCCGGCGATCTGTGGTACAAACTGTCCGATGCCGGCTACGACCTATACCACTGTACGACACCGAAATCCTCCGATGGTGTTGCCTCACTTTCAGACTGGAGTCTGCTGGATATGCCGATGGATAGCGTGACGAACCTATTGGCAGACCTTGCCGAGTTGTGGGAGTTGCCTCTGACAGAAATCTTCTCGCCGACAAACTCCCAATCCACGGTGAAGGTGTTCTTCCAGCAGTCGGAGCCTTCGGGTGCGCAGAACGACCTATGGTGGAACAACTCGGTGCTGAAACAGAGCAATGGCCTTACATGGAGTACGCTGTCGGGTAACGGATTCGATGGCGCTGATACTATTCTCACGAGCCTCGCCGATATGGGTATAGCACAGTTCTCCTTCCATAAGAACCTCGACGCCGTGGCCAGCGTCTACGATGTCTATTTCAGGCGTGCGGTGTACAACGACAAGTTTGCCGGCAATGACATTCCCGGAGCCTTCGGCGTATGGGTGCGCGGTAACGGCCGCTGGACACAGGTACGCGACAACACCAGCAGCATCATGCAGAGCTACGGCGACCATATCCTGCTCTCCATCTTCGGCGACGATGTCTTCGACCAGCAGACCGGCGAGATCAAGACTCCCCAACAATACTTCGGGAACCAGGCCATCACCAGCTATGCCAGCGGCATTACCGTAGCCAAGAACTTCGCCCAGATATTTGCTTCTGCGACCAACAAGCAGAGCACCGCCCTTGCCGCCATCGCGGCACTGATAGAAGACGTTAACAACAACGGCGTTTTGTCGAGCAAGGTGAAGATAACAGCCAACAATGTGGAATTTGACGCCAACGGCGTAGACGTTAAGGGTACGCTGACCAGTGTGAACGGTCATGTTGAAGTTGGAAGTTATACACACCTATCAGACCAACTGCAGGGCAGAACCATAAATAATGATTCTGGCGTAACAATTAAAAATAACGGATATGTATTAGTAGAACTGTACGGAAGTGAAACAACAAGAGCATTTGGTTCGCCCCAATTTGATGGTGTTCTAATCTTATCGCATCCGGTAGGGCGAGATGGTAATACTATTCTTTATCAAAAAACCAGTTTGTCGTCTGAAAAAATAGCTACTACAACATTTGCAATAGCTAATGAAGATGGTAGCACGACGGACGGCGCCAACGGCACCTTCACCACTGCCGAAGACAAGACAGTAACCGTCACTGGCGGCATCATAACGAGCATCAGTTAGCGTATGGCATCAGGTAACGGATTAGAAGAGGTTGGCTTCAATGTTGTAAGCAGTTCGTTTGACGGTCGTGGCCGTGGCTATGTCCGTATCAGGATGCTTCACAGCAGCCGCAGCCGTGTGTCTACCAACGAGTTTCTAACGATTATGAATGTTCTTAAGCGCAGCGGTCTTCATCATGAAGAGCCAGTTGTAGAGCATCGTGGCTTCACATATCGTTTTCCGTTCAAACTCTCTTAGAACATCATTAAAAAGACATTGATATGGCAATTAGCAGGATATTTGTCGAGACCAAGGAGGCTGGCGACGAACTGTCGTCTGAAGAGTTCAATCTTATCCCCGGCAAGCTGAATGAGCTTGTTGATGCAGTGAACACCCAGGCGGAATCTATCGAGACGATGGAATCCGGCTTGTCAGGCATGGGCGGCCGTGTGTCATTGATAGAGTCTGCCCAGGGAAGCCTATCGCAACGCGTGTCGACGCTGGAGCAGAATGCCGGCGGCAGTGGTTCCGGCAGCGGTTCCGGCAGCGTTTCCGGGAGTATAGACCTGAGCGGTATAGAAAGGGACATCGCATCGCTCGACACGCGTGTGTCGGCGCTGGAGGAAAGCGCCATCCCCGGTGGTGTGACGTCGCGTCTGTCGGAGCTTGCCCAGTCTCTCAGCGAGAAGGTAGGCGACATCACGTATGAAGCTGGCAGCCTTGTGTTGTGGGACGAGCCTGGCGGCCGCCGGCTTGGCCAGGTTTCTCTTAGCGGTACCGTTTACACTGTCCGCCTTGACGGCGGCCCTTCCAGTGTGTTCTATGTCCTGACGAGCGAGGACACACACTATCTGAGCATAAGTCCCGTGACACTGAGCGGTGTGCTTGGCGGCGAGATGGAGGCTTTCGTTGAGGACTATGTGTGGCAGCTTGCCGTTGACAACGGCAGCGGTACCTTCCGTGTGGTCCGCTCCGGCACCTGCCCTTCCGGCGGCCGCATCCGTGAGGACATCAGGGGCAGCCTGGTCATTGGTTCCAACCGTGTGAGGCTGACTGTAACGGGTGAGGATAGCGGTCAGGTAAAGACGCAGATCTGGACGGTTAACGTGACGACGCTGACCCTGGACTGCCAGTTTTCTTGGTGGAAGGCCTGGGTTGAGGGTTCCCAGAACGTCATCAACGGTCTGTTCTTCAGCGGGAACATGCAGAAGACGCTCCATGTGGTGGTTGACGACGATGACGAGCAGACGTATACGCAGAACTTCACCGCGAATGCGTCATACACGACATCGGCATACCAGCTGGACATGTCGTCCCGCTTCCCCTCAGGCGGCACAGGAATACACAAGGTAGAGCTATGGCTGAGTGGTGACGGTGTCGAGACGGCACACTATGTGTACCGCGTGATGTGCGTGTCGGCGACGGATGCCGGGAGTGCTATGCTGGTTTGCGTGAACAACGTGGCCGTCCGGGCGGTGAACTACTCGGAGCAGGTGCTGTTTGAGTATGCCACTTATAATGCCACGAGCGTCTCGGTAAGTATTCAAGTGTCCGACGGCCAGACTGTTCACGTCGTCGTCGACGGTCAGTCGACAGCCGTGGAGACAGAGACCCGCCATCAGTACCGGACGCAGCTGGAGGTAGATACGGAAACGCTGGAGGGACTTCTGCTGGCAGGTGCCGTGTCAGTCGGCGGTAGCGGTGCTTCCGCTTGCACAGAGCAGATCGAGATGGGTGTTGACAACAGCAACTCGTATGCTGCCACAAGCGGTGCCACGTTCTACCTCAATGCTGCACGTAAGAGTAACGGAAGTGCCGACCGTGAGGTGATAGACAATATGGCTCCTGGCGCTGCGGTGCCGTCATACAGCGCCGTGTGGAACGGTTTTGCCTGGAGCACTGACGGCTGGGGTAGTGACGGTGACGGCAACCGGTGCCTTGTCGTGCCGGCCGGTTCCACGGTGGTGGCAGACGGCTTGCGTCCGCTTGCCGCGACATCGACCCAGAGTGTGACGATAGAGATGAAGGTACGTGTTGACGGAGTGGCCGACTATGACACTCCGGTGCTTTCGCTGATGGACACGTCAGCGTATGACGTGAGCCGGACCTGCGGCATCATCCTCTTTCCTACGAAGCTTCTTGTGCTGACGTCGACCGAACGTGAGGTGACGCCCCAGTCTGTGAATCTCGGTGAGGATCGTGTGCTGCACTTAGTGGTGGTCCTGCAGCGCCAGTACTCTACGACCGGCCGCAACCTGTGCAGGATCTACGTGAACGGTATCCAGAACGCCGTCTTCGAGTATGCCGGCAATGCTGGCTTCGGCAACGGCTGCTTGCGGATGGGACAGACGTCGAGCGACTTGTATCTGTATATGTTCAGGTACTATGCCGGTCGCGCATTGGAGCACCGCGACGTTCTTGCCAATCTGCTTAATGTGATTACCGAGGATGCCGGGCATACGCGTGCCAGCGTCCGCACGTCGAATGACATTGTGGATGGCGGCAGCATCAGCTACGAGCTCTGCCGCCAGAAGGGCTACAACTGCATGGTTATAGAGACGGCTGGTGACGTGCCGGTACCGAGCCTGTCGTACCAGACAAAGTCGAAGTCCAAGGTAAGCCTTGAGTATGGTGACCATCCAGACTGGAACGTGACGTGGGAGAATACGGACATGGACGGGCAAGGCACCACATCGATGCGCTATCGCCGCTGGAACCTCCGTTGGAAGAAGGCCAAGACTGCGGTCTGGACTTATGCCGACGGCACGTCGGAGACAGGCAGCGGCGGATATATTGCCGGACGCGGCCTTCATCCGCGGGTGGAGAAGATTACGGCCAAGAAGAACTATGCCTCCAGCCAACAGGGTCACAAGATAGGTGCCACGGCGCTGTATGACGAGCTGTACGAGCGGCTTGGTCTGAAGCAGGGTCTTCCCTCACATCAGAACCGCGTGGCCGTGTACCAGTACCCGGTGATGGGCTTCCACAAGCACCAGGACGGTTCGTATGAGTTTATCGGCCTTTACACGATAGGTCCCGACAAGGGCGACAGGAACACCTTCGGCTACGACACGTCGGTGTATCCGCGCCTGCTGTCCCTGGAGGGTCCCAACCACGCTCCGTTAGGCACGCGTTTCCTGCATCCCTGGACGGACATGGACTACGACCCCGGGCAAGAAACGATGACGCTTGGCGGCGAGGAGGCATGGGACGTTGACGTGTGCGCCTATACGACCGACGATGCCGACGACAAGGCCAACATCAAGACACTGCTTGAGCAGGAGTGGAAGCCTGCGTATGACATTGTCTACTACTGCTCTCCCTATCTCAGGAGCCTTAGCGAGGTTGGCATGACACTGTCGGAACTAAACCAGGATCCTGAAACGTGGCGTAACCAGATGGATGTACTGGCCAACAGGAAGAACGAGGTGCTCCAGCTGTATGACGGGAGCTACAACCTGATATACTACCGGACAGAGACCGGGCAGTATGAGGTGCTGTCCGGCTATGACATGCTGGAGTATCTGTCACAATACCTTACCAGCGCATCGCCGACGACAGCGGAGCTTGTAGCCGCTCGTACTGCGAAGTTCCGTGCCGAAGCCGGCAGTTTCTGGAGCATAGACGACGCCTGCTATCACGACTGTTACTGCGAGCTTGTCGGTGCAAGTGACAACGATGCCAAGAACTCATATCCGTTCAAGTTCCGGCCGCTGTCGCAGGGTGGCCGGTGGTGCTGGCGTGAGGATGACCTGGACACCGTGCTTGCCACCGACAACAACGGACAGCTGACCAAGGGCTACTCGATAGAGAAAGGGGACGTGACCGGCGACGGTACGGACATCTTCCAGGGCAGTTCGAGCGCGTTCTGGACTCTGGTCCAAACGGTGTTCCAGAGTGAGAAACGGACGATGATGGGCCGTATAGTGAGCACGCTGGCGGAGCTTTCCCGCGAGACGGGCGTAGCCGGAGCCTATGTGCATGAGTCAATGATTAACATACTGGGGCACTATTTCTTCGGTTCGTCGGCTCAGTATTTCCCGGTTACGGCCTACAATGAAGATGCGGAGTGGTCGTATGTCTACGCGTGGTCGCAGGCTCCTTCTGCCACGTACAACGGCGTTCCGCCGCTGACTCAGGCTCTTGGCGACCAGCATGAGGCTGAGCGGCTGTGGATAGAGCGCCGCGTGGTGTATATACTGAGTCTGTACGGTCTTGGCGGATTCACCGGCTCGTCGGATGACGGTATGGGCCGATTGGAGTTTACTCCGGCTGAGACATTCACGTTCAGCCTTGTCCCTGCCATTGACATGTACCCCTGCGGCAACCGTGGCGGCGGCGATGACGTGCGGGGTGCCAGGACACGCGCCGGCGGGACTTGTCAGATTACGGCAACGTCGGACGGCTCAACGACCTACTACCTTAAGGCGTTGGACTACCTGACGAGCATCGGCGACCTCAGCGGCCTGCTCCTGACCAGCCGCGGCGGTGACGCATCGATAGGCGTTTCACTGTCGGTGAGCGGCAAGCGCCTGCGTGAGCTGAAGGTGGGCGATGCGAACGCCCAGCGTGTTCGCTTCAACGCGGCGAGCCTGTCGGTGAGCGGCCGGTCATTAGAGGTTGTGGACGCCCGCAACGTTGAGACGCTGAGAAACAACGTAAGCCTGCTGGGCTGTCCAAGGCTTAAGCGCGCGCTCTTCTGCGGCACCAATGTGCCTACGCTGCTCATCGCCCCCGGGTCAAAAGTGACCGAGGTGGGATTCCCCAGCGGCCTGCAGACGCTGATGCTTCACTCGCTGCCCCTGCTTACGAGCGCAGGTCTCGACATACCTGCTTCCGCGCTTACCACCATCACGGGAATCTACTATAATGAGTGCTCGCAGCTGTCGCCGTTTGCTATTCTGAGGCGCATCTGGCAGACGGAGGGCAACCGTCTGCAGTTTGTCACTATGATATGGACAACGCCCGTGAGCGGCAGCAGCGACGACCTTGACATGCTCAGCGCCCTGGCCGGACAGACATACGACATAGAGACTGGGCAAGGCTATGGAGCCCTAGAATATGATGCCGCCACGGGACTGCTGAGCAACGCTGCCAGCCGTCCAAGGCTGGAAGGTACGGTCAATGTCAACGGAAACGTCTACGAGGATGCTGTGGAGACGCTGAGAAACTATTTCGGTGCAGCGCTCACGCTGAACATCCGTGGTCAGTACTACATACGTTTCGCAGATTCGACTGCACAGCAGCTATGCGCCACCGCATTTGGCGACGGAACCGGACTGACGAGGGCGCAGGCCATGGCAGTATCCACAATGGGCAGCACGTTCAGAGGCAACACGGAGATAGCCAGCTTCGATGAGTTCGTGTATTTCAGCGCACTGGCATCAGGAAACTCCGAAACCCTGAATGGTACTACTGTCAGCGGCGTCTCGCTTCAAGAGACGTTCGCGGGCTGCACAGCCCTGGTGCACATCGCTTTTCCACCCGTGAGCTTCCTCTATGGAAACATTAACGGCAGGTACAACCGTTCGCCTATCTCAGGATGCTCGGCACTGACACACGTGGAATGGGGACAGGCGCATCCATTATACACCCATGGACTTTTCCAGAACTGCCGCGCGATAAACTACTATGACGGTATATTGCCACAGGGACTGACAGCCATCGGCAACGGCGTATTCTCAGGATGCTGGGCACTGTCGCGGATGATTTTCTACGAAGGCATCTGTACGTTCGGTGAGTCGTTGTTCCAAACTTGTACAAGTCTGAGATATATTGAGTATCCCTCCACGGCAACAAGCATATCATTGGTCTCGCTCACGCGCGACGCATACACAGGTGGCATACACATCGTTATCAAGGCGGCAGTACCGCCGGCATGTACCACCGGCGGTTACAACAGGACGATGTACTTCTACGTGCCCGACGGGAGTGTTGCTGCCTACAAGGCGGCATCAGGCTGGAGCAGCTACGCCTCCAATATCCGTGCCATCAGCGAGCTTCCGTCGGAATACCGCGCGATGGGCACGGTCGGACTTGCATCCTACGGAGGAGACTGAAAAGCCCCCGGCCTGTTAACAGTCATCTCACCTACTTTTAACACTAAGATGCGTATCACCGCACGACCGGGGGAGTATGCCCTTTGTCGCGGTGATATGCTATTTCTGTGTTACTATGTAGGTGAGATTGGGTGCAAAGGTACAAATAAAAAAACAAAATGAAGAGGATTGAACTATTAAAACTTCATAAAGAACTGCTTGAAAGGTTGGAATTGGCGGACGTCAAGATGGAAGACTGGCGATACGCCAGACTGTTAGATGATATAGAGGCAGCAAGAAAAAAGGGGGGGAGGTAAAACTACATTCGCCGTCATAAAAACTGCTGAAAAATACGGTCTCAGCGAGCGTAAAATCTATCAGCTGAAGAAATGGCTTAATGAAGACTGCACTTCTGGTGCAGTATGATTTATGTTTCGCTTTCTTTCGTCTCAATAATTATTCCGACCTTTGCCGTCGTTTAAATTATAAAGCGAGACAATGAGAAAGCAGTATTCAGCGGCTCCGCTACCATTCATGGGCCAGAAACGGAGGTTCGCAAAAGAGTTTGTAAAGGTGCTGAAGGCATACTCAGACGGCACCACGTTTGTAGATTTGTTTGGCGGTTCAGGCCTGTTGTCGCATATTGCGAAGTGCCAAAAGCCAAACTCAAAGGTGATATATAACGACTTCGACGGCTACCGTCAGCGGCTGGAGCACATTCCCCAGACTAATGCGCTGCTGGCAGAACTGAGGGAGATTACAGCCAGTGTGCCGCATAACAAGCCCATTATTGGAGAGGCGCGTGAGCAGGTGTTCCGCTGCCTTCGGACGCATGAGCGCAGGGATAGCTACCTTGACTATATCACCATATCGTCGAATATCATGTTTTCTATGAAGTACCGTCTGAGCATTGACGACATGCGCAGGCAGACACTTTTCAACAACATTCGGCTAACGGACTACCCGGAATGCCCGGACTACCTGGAAGGGTTGGAGATAACGGGCTGCGACTACAGACAGTTGTTTGAACAGTACAAGGATGACTCGAATGTGGTGTTCTTTGTTGACCCGCCATATCTGAGCACAGAGGTCGGCACATACGAACTGTACTGGCGACTGTCTGACTACCTCGATGTGCTGACTGTTCTTGCCAATCACTCATACGTCTATTTTACCAGTAACAAATCATCGATTCTGGAATTGTGTGACTGGATAGGCAAGCACAAGAGCATTGGCAACCCATTTGAGGGCAGCACGAAATTAGAGTTCAATGCAACAGTAAACTACAGTGCGACATACAAGGACATAATGCTCTATAAGAAGGCCGCTTGAACATCATTCTAGCCCCATTATAACAACCTATGAACAAGTATTATCAAATTCTCTGGAAGATTCTCCAGTACGGAAAGATGCAGGAGAATAAAAAGGGCAGCATCAAGTATCTGCTCAATGAACAGTTGTCACTCTCACCGGCTGACTTGCTCGACATCTTCGAGAGTCACGGGATAGCCAGGAAAAAACTGAAAAGCGAACTGCAACTATTCATGCAGGGCGAGCGTCAGGTGGAGAAATACCGCGATGTCGGAATCAACTGGTGGAACTATTGCGGTCCGGTACTGGTGAACAGTTATCCGACCTACTTTGAGAAACTGCCTCCGCTTATTGCGAAGATCAACCGTGAGAAGCGCAACAGTAAGAACTATGTGCTTTTTCTCGGCTCGACCGATGCAGAAAGCAATCAGGCACCTTGTCTGAGTCTTGTGCAGTTCCAGTTAGACGAAGGCGAACTGGTCGTCTCAGCCTATCAGCGAAGCAGCGACGCAAATCTGGGGTTGCCTTCTGACATCTATCACCTCTATTTGATGGCTCGACAGATAGATTTGCCGTTGAAGTCAATCACTCTGAACCTCGGAAATGTTCACATCTATGAGAACAATATCAAAAGGACGAAGGGATTGCTCGAAGGCAACGAGAATGTCAAATTCGACCTCAATGTTTGAGGGCAAAGTATGTCAATCTAACTGTTTGCAAAGGTACAAAAACTATTTGAATTGAGCAAATTTTTGCATACAAAAAAAGCCTCGGAAAATGCATTTTTTTTCGAGGCTTTTAATGCTTGATTTTGGCTTGTGTGTTTGATGATTCCAAGACCGTTTCGTTTTTCTTTCCAGCTCGGAAATTAGGTCGTTTCGTTTTGTGATGGCCAGAAAAATCGTTTTGCGGATTATATATCTACGATGCACTTTACAACAGCTTGTTTGTCATCTTCACTCAATTGGTAATCGAAGTTATGATCTGCAAAGCGGTCTCTGACTGGCAGCGATTTGTAGCTTGCTATCAATATATTGGCAATTCTGCAAATCCGAACCTCTTTTTCAACTTGACCCTTAACTCGCCCAAGATAGATATCTATAAGTTCCTTGATGTCGTTTTCTGTCATGCCTGTAATATCTGGCACCTTGGCAAGAAACACTGCATCTGATGTCTTAAGGCCATAAATCAACATACGATTTATGTTCCTAATTGCCTTTAGGCTGAGTGTAGCATAGCCCTGATCCATCGCATTCCACAACTTACACAATTTACCTGTAGCCTGCTCATCCCAACACAAAGAGTTGTGGGCAAACGCTGTCACATCTTCTTTTTCGTCTGTATCAAAGCAGAAGTTCCATAAATCCATTGCATGATATAGAACAGAATGCTTTTCTCTCTCTGGTCTTTTAGTATGGGTATCGCGCGTTTTAGTTCCTTTCTGCTCGAAGTGTTGTATGTCTGTACCGAAATAGTCTGCTATATTTTGCAGGCGAGCTGTCACAGGACAACCAGCAACCAACGTATTATCCTTACAATTAATGGTCTTGGATTGTTCTGTGTTTACAAATGCCAAGCCAAGCCGCTTTTCCAAAAACTTACGGATAATCTCAAAGAGAAAGTCCTTTCTTACCTTGGACACAAATACCTCCTGATAGAGTTGGTTTTTAATATCCAATGATAATTCTTTCCACGCATCTTCTGACGACTCCTTATAACGGATGTTGTTGATAAAAGCCCATGCTCGATATTTCTCATATTCAGGATGTGAAATGGGGCAGCGTCTTTTGTTCTTTTCAAATGTACACTTTCCAATGTGTGCTTTCTGTGGACGAAGAGGAAGTTTATAGAAAAGTGTACCTATTCCTTTCTTAGTACTAATCAGCCGTTTGTGCAAATCCTGATAACCACAAAGTCCTTGCTGGAACTGGAAGTATTCATTTATCTCATCGACATTTTGGGATCGTACTGCCTGATAGCGACTATTACGAATCCTGATGCCTTCATCTTCCAAACAGGCAAATGCCTGTCCAACTGTCTTCAACTGATGAGCTGTCATGTATTCAGTCAAGTCTTTGGATTTCTTCTCCTCCGACTTCTTCATGGCACTATCAATATCGTCTGTATCAATTTGAGCGTCCCTGTTCCCTTCTTCCAATTCTGCCAAAGTCTCACCCTTACTGCTCTTGAAACCTCGATGAAGGGCTATATGATAGATGGCTCTTCCCAGTCTGTAACGATTCTCTGGCAGAGAAAAATCAAGTTGCTTTTCAACTAATTCCCGTCTTAATTGGAATGGACTTGAATAGTCAGGTATGCCATCACCATTGAAATCCAACTTAATCCATTGATTGAAATTCAAATCATCTACAGGGTATTCACGTTTCAGGTTTCTACTTTTATCATAGACGCTCCATTTCTCCAATGAGTCAGGACTCATCGGACACATATCATGTTCTATCAGCAGAGCCAGTGTGGCCCAGCGCTTCCATCTACTATGTTCTTTCAGACGGCGGCTTTGAATGTGGCTCCTGCGATCCGATGCAAGCGTATACTCACCAGTCTGACTCATGCCAGTACCAGCATTAAAGGTTGTCACAGAGAACCATTCCAATTGTTCAATGATATTATCGCCGAGTTCCAGATTTCTAAGAAGTAATCCTATCGAACCTGTCCCTAAATCGATGCCTACAACTTTTTCCTTCATTTTCTTAATAAAATATTTGGATTTCTCGTTATTGTTTCTTA
>Ga0265298_10005407_pt1 | contig 16036 bp, 13 predicted proteins | sample AusTroGonzalo_MG_3_FD_193486 | JGI IMG/M metagenome (GOLD analysis project Ga0265298, IMG submission 193486) | Bovine rumen microbial communities from tropical cattle in Woodstock, Queensland, Australia - Gonzalo_01 | ecosystem: Host-associated > Mammals > Digestive system > Stomach > Rumen ... | reverse complement strand
CTTTGCGGCTGCAAACTGCGTATATACGCGATTTGCGAGCAAGCTGTGCAGTGCGTGATAAAAAGATCGGCGTTCTTTTGCTACAGTTATTTATTTTGACTTTTTGGTCAGGTATACATATGGTTAAAGAATTTTACTGTCTGCGGGTTTGTGCGGGTCTGTTTTTGCTGTTATAGGATATGTATAACTTGCGATTTAGGGGGCACGCCTTTCGGAAAAATGAAACAGTGCGTTTTTGCGCGCTTTGAACATCACGCGGACTTGCAGTCGGGAAAGAGACTTTCTATTTCGTTTAAACAATCAATTAATACAGAAGTGCCGAGATAACTGCCTTTCAGACTGATATATATAATGAAAATATACTCGTTGCCATTGACAACTGGCATGATAAGATATATAATACAATAGTATTGTTATTATACATCTTTATAAAAGAAAGGAAATTAAATATGAGCGAACGTTATCGCCAGTCCACTGCACAGGTCATGGAGGAACTTGGAACCTCGGATAAGGGCCTGACTTCCGAGCAGGCGCGTCAGAGCGCCGAGAAGTACGGAAAGAATGCTCTTAACGAGGGCAAGAAGAAAAGCGGTTTTAGGATCTTTCTTGAACAGTACAAGGATTTCCTTGTAATAATCCTTATTATTGCGGCGATCATTTCCGCTATAACGGGTGACGCAGAGAGTACCGCAGTTATCCTCATCGTTATCACGATGAACGCGATCCTCGGTACGGTGCAGACTCTCAAAGCCGAGAAGAGCCTTTCCAACCTGAAGAAGCTCTCATCGCCGAATGCCAAAGTGCTGAGAAACGGCGAGGCTGCGGTCATCCCATCCGAGGATGTTGCGGTAGGCGATGTAGTGATAATCGAAGCAGGCGACCAGATCCCTGCTGACGGACGACTGATAGAAGCGGCTTCTTTGCAGGTCAATGAAAGTGCGCTCACGGGCGAGAGCCTTAACATCGACAAGAGCGAAGCGGATATCGACCGTGAATGTCCTCTTGCAGAGCGTACCAATATGGTCTACTCCGGATCTTTCGTTACCTACGGACGCGGTAAGTTCATTGCCACAGAGATCGGTATGACCACTGAGGTCGGAAAGATCGCTTCACTGATACAGAACGCCGAGGAGCGCAAGACACCTCTCCAGAGAACTCTGGATTCCTTCGGCAGAAAGCTTTCCATCGCTATCCTTATTATATGCGCACTGGTATTCGGTCTGAGCCTTATCAGAGCCGACAGCATCAACAAAGATACCGTTATGGATTCGCTGCTGTTTGCGATCGCACTTGCAGTGGCAGCTATCCCCGAGGCTCTTTCCTCTATCGTTACGATAGTCCTCTCCTTCGGTACGCAGAAGATGTCCAAGGAGAACGCTATAATCCGAAAGTTACAGGCTGTTGAGGGTCTGGGTTCTGTGTCCATTATCTGCTCGGATAAGACGGGTACACTTACCCAGAACAAGATGACAGTCCGCAAGATCGTTATAAGCAGCCACATCATTGCTGCCGAAGACGGCAATATGCACAGCGCAAGCGAGAAAGAACTGGTAGTTGCATCGGTGCTCTGTAATGACTCGCAGATCAAGGACGGCACCGAGATCGGCGACCCCACCGAGACCGCTCTCGTTGCTTATGCAAGAAACAGAGAACTGAATGACGATCAGATCCGTATCGACTGCAAGCGTATCAGTGAGATACCTTTTGACTCCGACAGAAAGCTCATGTCCACACTCAATGTGGTCAACGGCGAGAATATAATGTATACCAAGGGTGCCGCAGATGTCCTCACCGAGAGGATGAACATCACCCACGAACAGAAAGAGCAGATCAGGGCTCAGGTCGCAGATCTCTCTTCTCAGGGACTCAGAGTCCTCTGTTTTGCAAAGAAGAATTTCAATGCTACCGAGCTTTCGCTTGAAGACGAGAACGGACTTGAATACATGGGCCTTATCGCAATGATGGATCCTCCGAGAGTTGAGTCCAAGCAGGCTGTTGCCGAGTGTAAGGCAGCAGGTATCAAGCCTGTAATGATAACAGGTGACCACGTTGTTACTGCTTCGGCTATCGCCAAGGAGATAGGCATCCTCGAGGATATGAGCGAAGCAGTCGAGGGCGCAGAGCTGGATAAGTACAGCGACGAGGAACTTATTACCTACGTCCGCGACAAGAGCGTCTATGCCCGTGTGACCCCGGAGCATAAGATCAGGATAGTAAAGGCATGGCAGCATAACGATAAGATCGTTTCCATGACAGGTGACGGCGTCAACGATGCTCCCGCCCTCAAACAGGCAGATGTCGGTGTCGCAATGGGCATCACTGGTACCGAGGTATCCAAGGACGCTGCCGCTATGGTGCTCGCAGACGATAACTTCGCTACTATTGTAAAGGCCGTAAAGAACGGCAGAAATATCTACGACAACATCAAGAAGTCCATACTGTTCCTGCTGTCGGGCAACCTGGCAGGTATCATTACTGTATTGTTCTGCTCGCTTTGTGCTCTGCCTGTTCCTTTTGCGGCTATCCACCTGCTGTTCATCAACCTCCTGACTGACTCCCTCCCTGCGATAGCACTGGGTCTGGAGCCTCACTCGGATGCCGTCATGAAGCGTAAGCCCCGTCCGGCAGGGGAGTCCATACTCACCAAGGCCTTCCTCGGCAAGATAGGCTGGGGCGGTGCAGTCATCGGCGCCGCTACAATCGCAGCGTTCCTTATCGGAAATACCGTAAATGAAGAGACCGCAATGACTATGGCTTTCGCAACACTCTGCCTCTCCAGACTTTTCCACGGTTTCAGCTGCAAGTCTGACGAACCCGTAATGTTCACTTCAAGGATGTTCGATAACAGAACAGGTCTTATCGCATTTGCAGTGGGCTTCGTGCTGATAACCGCCGTACTGCTTATCAATCCGCTCCACAGCTTCTTCAAGGTCGAGACTCTCTCGGCTGCAATGCTGGCTGCTGTTTACGGTATAGCCTTCGGCTCCATGATCGTTGTTCAGGCTATCAAGGCAGTGCTGACCAGACACTAAACTGCCGGCGGGAACCCTATTTAAAAAGGATTACTCCCCAGACCCCGCTCATAAAACTTTTAATGATCTTTTCAGCTATGGGAACAAGCCCCCATAGCTGAAAAAATAATAAGAGTTCAGAAATGAGTTTGAAGAGAAACACTTTCCGGAAAGATTATCATCAACTATTCGGCGTCCGGCAGTATCACTTGACAGTTGCACACATAATTGAAGAAAAGAGGTAATAATATGCTTAATTTCGGTATCATCGGCGCAGGAAGGATATCCAAGGAGTTCTGCGGTGCGCTTAAACTGCTGCCCGAGGCACAGACCGTTGCTGTCGCCGCACAGGATATGACAAGAGCTCAGAAATTTGCGCTGGAGCAGGGGATCCCCCGTGCCTACGGAAGCTATGCCCAGTTCCTCTCGGACAGATCTGTCGATGCTGTCTATATCGGCAACACCACAAATATGCATTATCAGACGATAAAAATGTGCCTCGTTGCAGGAAAGCACGTTATCTGCGAGAAGCCTTTGACCATGACTGCCGCTCAGGCAGAGGAGTGCTTTGCCCTTGCCGCAAGAAAGCGCCTGTTCCTTATGGAGGCTATGTGGTCGCGCTTTATGCCCAAGAGCCGTAAGGTCAGGGAGTGGATTGCTGACGGAAAGATCGGTAAACTTGTCTCTATGCAGGCAACGATAGGAAACTATATCGAGAAGGATATGAGCAACCGCTTCTATAATAAGGAGCTCGGCGGCGGTGCCTTGTATGACCTCGGCATCTATCCGATAGACCTGATGACCTACTATTCGGGCCTCGATATCACAGATTATTCGGCTAAGATCACCTGGGCAGAAACAGGCGTTGACGATACCGTTGATCTTACCCTTGATCTTCAGGGAGTGTCCGCCCATGCCCTCATTACTTTCAGCGCACCTACCCCCGAGGATATCTTCATCTTCGGCGAGCAAGGATATATCCACGTACCGAAAGCTCACTGGGGCAGCGAGGCTTACCTCTACGGTGAGGACAAGAAACTTGCTGACAAGATCAACGAGAGCGTCAGATATGCTATGCTCTATGAAGCCGAGGAAGCTGCAGCCTGCATCGCGGAAGGCAGGCTCACAAGCGAGACCGCTCCCCCCGAAATGACCTTCCGCTCGGCAAGGATCTTCGATGCACTTCTTGCGGATGCTCCGAACAAAGACTGACTTCCGTTAAAGTGACTAAAGGTCAGACCTGCGGTTCTGCCGCGGTTGGCATAATAGTAAAATCATGCGGAAATTCCTTGAAAACCGTGCAGGATCGTGCTATAATGATCCTGTACGTTTTTGTTTATTGCAGTAGAAATACTGCCGATCAGAAAAAAAGAGGAGATAATAAAATGGTAAAAATCAAAAGGTCTATGGCGATCCTGCTTGCAGCAGTTCTGACCTGCATCTGTCTCGTCAGCTGCGGAAGCGGCGACTTCGAGGGCAAGTGGGAGTGCGAGGAAATGTCCGTGGGCGGAATGACGATCAAGGACAATTTTATGGGTATACCCATAGCTGTCTCGATGCAGATCGAGCTTAAAAGCGACGGCAAGGGTACTCATTACAAGACACAGAACGGTACCGTTGCCCAAAACGATATCTCGTGGGAGAAGGACGGCAGTAAGTGCAAGGTCACTGTTGACGGCAAGGCTCTTGAGTTTGAACTGAAAAGCGGTAAGCTCGTTGCTGAGTACAGCGAGTCAGGTCAGACAGCCAAGGTCGTACTCAAAAAGGTGGATAAGTTCACCGAGTTCACCGAGGAAGATGCCAAGAAGGTCGCAAACGATCTGGTCAACGGAAACAAGTAATATCGTGTGTTTTTGCTTATAGAGAAAAAGGAGAAAACAAATGAAAAAGTTTTTGGTTATCGTGTTTGCAATGGCTGTTGCTTGCATATGCCTCGTGGGCTGCGGAAGCAGTGACTTCGAGGGCAAGTGGGAGTGCGTGGAGATGTCGGGCGGCGGATTGACCGTGACTGAAGAACTCGCAGGTTCAGAGCTCGCTCTCAGGATGCAGTTTGAATTCAACAGCGACGGTAAGGGCTCCAGGTACGAGTACGCAGACGGAAAGTCCAAGAAGTGGAATTTCACCTGGGAAGCCGATGGAAATACTTGCAAGATCAAGGGCAGTAACGAGAATACCCTCAACTTTAAACTTGAGGACGGCATGCTCATTGATACTTTCACCACTAACGGCACTACCTTCACCGTTAAGCTCAAGAAGGTCGATGAATTTACCAAGCCTTCAAAATGATATGTATCAGAAACCGCACTTTATTGTGCGGTTTTTTGTATATGACGGGTTTTGATGGGCAAATTATCACAACTGCGGCACCGAGAGTGTGTATAACTTGTTAAATGTTTATAAAAGCAGAACAAAACTCTTGAAAAAAGCAGAAAAATGTGGTATGATAATTGTACAGTAAGAACTGTACGCCGATATCGGCAATTATTAAATTGAAATAAGGGGTGTTTATTATGAAATTGAAAAAGGTACTTGGCTTGCTGCTCGCTCTGACTGTTGCCTGCTCCGTTCTTGTGAGCTGCGGCGATGACGAGGATTCAAGCTCGAAGAAATCCAAGAAGAATGACAGCGCAGTAAGCGCAGCTGCAGACAGTGATGAAGACAGCGATGAAAGCGATGTTAAGATCGATGCTTCCGAAGAGGATGACAGCGATGACGAGTCTTCCGATAAAGAAGACGACAGCAAGGATGAATCCTCGGAGGATGACAGTAAGGATTCTTCCAAGGATGATAAGGATTCCTCGAAGGATGAAAGCAAGTCCGATGTGAGCGAGAATCCCGCACTCGATGCAGATATAGACCACCTTGAGGGCAAGTGGGAATGCGAGTATATGGAGATCAACGGCACGAAGATGAAAGAATTTTTGGGCATCCCCGTTGCCGCTATGATGCAGCTCGAGTTCAAGGAAGGCGGTAAGGGCACTATTGCCGAAAGATCTTCAGGCGGAGAGGCTGACAAGATGGAATTCACTTGGGAGGTAAACGGCAGCAAGTGTACCGTCACTGCCAATAATCAGCCCGTTGATTTTGAATTCAAGGACAACAGGCTTATTCTTGAGGCAACTGCTGAGGGTCAGTCCGAGAAGGTCGTTCTCAAGAAGGTCAAGGAATTTACTGAGTTTGATTTTGACGCATTAAAGGACAGCCTGGGTCAACTCCTCGGCGATATGAGTGATCTTGACCTTGACAATTTCGATTTTGGCGGCAATGATTGATCTTATGTATCTTAAAAGAGGCTGTGCAGACAGCCTCTTTTTTGCTGTTGACAAATCTGAACTCATATATTATAATAATATAGTATCTAATTTTTTATATTATTACGGAGGAGATCTTCTATGTTAATGAAAGGCGCAGATATAATCGCCGAGTGTCTCATCGAGCAGGGCGTAGATACGGTTTTCGGTTACCCCGGCGGAGCCGTGCTCAATATCTACGATTCGCTCTATATGTATTCCGATAAGATCCATCATGTAATTACCGCTCATGAGCAGGCAGCCTGCCATGCTGCTGATGGTTATTCGCGTACCACAGGCAAAACAGGCGTCGTTATCGCAACAAGCGGCCCGGGTGCCACAAACCTTGTAACAGGTATCGCCACCGCCTATATGGACTCCATTCCTATGGTGGCTATCACGGGTAACGTGGCTACATCACTGCTCGGCCTCGACTCTTTCCAGGAAGTCGATATCTGCGGTATCACTATGCCTGTGACCAAGCATAATTACATCGTCAAGGACGTAAACAAGCTGGCGGATACTATCCGTGAGGCTTTCTATATCGCAAACGAGGGCAGAAAAGGCCCCGTGCTCATCGACGTTCCCAAGGATATAACCGCCGCAAAGGCAGAGTATGTCCGCACCGAACCCAGGAAGATCGTTAACCATAACCCCGATACCGTCAATGATGAGATCGCTCAGGCAGCAGAGCTTATCAAGAATGCCGAGAGACCTTTCATCTATGCAGGCGGCGGTGTTGTCAGCTGCAATGCAGTTGAGGAACTGGCAGTCTTTGCCGATAAGCTGGATGCACCCGTGTCCCTTTCTCTTATGGGTCAGTGCGCATTCGATAACACAAAACCTGCATATACGGGTATGCTCGGTATGCACGGAACAAAGACTTCCGCACTTGCCCTCGGTGAGTGTGACCTCCTTGTAGTTGTGGGTTCGCGTTTCTCGGACAGAGTGATCTGCAATCCCAATACATTTGCCAAAGATACAAAGATCATCCATATAGAGATCGATCCTGCCGAGATCGGCAAGAATATCGGCGTAGATGTACACGTTAACGGCGACATCGAGTACATTGTGGACAAGCTCAACTCTATGCTCCCCGATATGAAGCATCCCCTGTGGATGAAGCAGATCGCAGAGTGGAAAGAGAAGTACGCTCTTAAAATGATACCTATCGAGAATGAGGATGAGGTCCTCCCCCAGGATGTCATCGAGGAACTTGACAGACTTACAAACGGCAAGGCTGTCATCACTACCGAGGTGGGTCAGCATCAGATGTGGGCGGCTCAGTTCTATAACTTCACCGAGCAGAGATCCTTCGCATCATCGGGCGGTCTCGGAACTATGGGTTACGGACTGGGTGCTGCCATAGGTTCAAAGGTGGGCAACCCCGACAGGACAGTAGTCAATATCGCAGGCGACGGCAGCTTCTTCATGAACTGCAATGAGCTGTCTTCTCTTGCAAAACATAAGCTTCCCGTTATCGAGCTCGTCTTCGAGAACAACGTACTCGGTATGGTGCGTCAGTGGCAGAGACTTTTCTATGAAAAGCGTTTCTCCCAGACCGATATCGACCGCGGTACCGATCTTATGAAGCTGGCCGAGGCTTTCGGCATCGAGGGCGTGCGCATCACCAAGAAGAGCGAGATCAGAGCAGGACTTGAAAAGGCACTTTCCTGCGGCAGACCCTGCCTCGTGGACTGCGTCATCAACAAGGATGTCAACGTGCTTCCTATGGTACCTGCCGGTGCGGATGTCTCAGCTCCTATCATGGAGATAGATCTGAATAAATAAAATGCATAAGACTGCTCTGTAAGGGCAGTCTTTTATTGGAGAAGAGCCTTTCGGAATACAGAAAGGCGGCTGTGTTTTCGTTACGCTGTAATAAAAAGAAAGAAGGTAATGCTTTGAAACGCGATAAGCAGTTCGTAAGAAGTCTTGTTATCGTAGGATTCGGGGTAACGCTGTTCTGGGTGCTGTTCAATCTTTCAAATATCATAAATTACTTCCACTGGATGATCGGTGTGCTTTCGCCCTTTATCCTCGGCGTGTTGCTGGCAATGATACTCAACGTGCCGATGAGCGCCATAGAGAGAACTCTTTTCAAGCCCGATAAAGATAATAACTACGGCAAGGTGGCTAAGAAGATAAAACGTCCCGTGTCGCTTGCAATAACGCTGATCCTCTGTATAGGAGCACTCGTCCTTGCAGTCGCTCTGATCCTGCCCGAAATGGTCAAGACCTTTGACAGGCTCTACAATGACTTGCCCGAGCTCTCGGACAGGCTGGCAGAACAGTTCAATAATTCAAAGTCCCTGACAGCATTTTTCGGAAAATTCGGCCTCGATGCCGATGCCCTTTCCAACAAGCTGAAGGCTCTGATCGAAAACGGTGAACTTGTGCTCTCTACGCTTAATTCAACTATGTCTTTCGCGAGCGCGATGATCTCAAAACTGGTAAATTTCTCACTCGGACTTGTTTTTGCAATCTATATGCTCTTGCAGAAGGAGACCCTGAAAAACCAGATCTATCGCATAACAACCGCATTATTCAAGGAGGGCATCACAAGACGTCTGTGCTATGTGGCAAATATGAGCAAGGAGACTTTCTCGAAGTTTGTTGCGGGACAAAGCATAGAGGCGCTGATACTCGGCACGCTCTGCTGTCTGGGTATGCTGTTGTTCGGCTTCCCGAATGCTCTTGCAGTGGGAGTACTCGTGTCTGTTACTTCTTTCATTCCCATCGTCGGTGCATTCGTCGGCGCAGCAGTGGGAGCATTCTTCATTATGTTCACGAGTTTCAGCAAGGCTCTCTGGTTCCTGCTGTTCATACTTGTGCTCCAGCAGCTTGAGGATAACCTCATCTACCCGAAGATCGTAGGAAAGTCTGTGGGACTGCCTTCAATGTGGGTGCTGTTTGCCATCACTGTCGGCGGAGCACTCGACGGCGTGATCGGTATGTTTGTGGCAGTTCCCGTGTGCTCGGTGGTGTACTGCCTTATAAGAGAGTTTGTTTCATACAGAAATGAGAAAAAACAGGCTTCCAAAGCCCCTGCACCCGATGCGGGAAAGATCCCGTCAGAGCATCAGATACCCCAGAGCGAGCAGTAGCTTTACGTCTGCACCCTGTTTGTAAAGTATGTAGATGAGCATACCGATCAGAGCTTTTTCTTCATCGATCGGTATGCCTGCCAGTCTGAACAGTTCTTTCTGAGGCTGCCCCTGTAAGGTATCCTGCGGCTGTGAGGGCGGGGCATCGGTGCCTGCCGGAGCATTGCTGCCGAACAGCCCCTGAGCACGGCGCTGCATCTCCTGCATACGCCGTATAGCCTCCTGCCGCATACGCGAGATCTCATTTTCGTTCATCTCAGCCAAACAGATCCCCTCCGAGCAGTCCGCTTTCTTTAATGAGCGGCCATACTGACATCAGCCTGAAAAGCTTGACTATACGGTCAAGCTTTATTTGGTTCTCTTCTTTGAGCAGCGGCCTCAGAGCTTGCAGAAGTGCTATGTTCTTGTCGGGTTTGCCTGCCGCCGACATAACACTCTGCAATTGCATCAGCTTGCCGATATCAAAAGGCGGAGCCGCGTCATCCGCAGCGGGAGCTGCCGCCTCGGACTGCCCCTCGCTGCCGCTTGTCAGCATGGACGCCAGCTCCTGGAGTTGCTGCATACTTTCTTTATCGTTCAGGACACTCTGAAGTTTCTGCATCAGATCATCCACAGTTCATCACCGCCTTTTTGGGGGATGCCCCCTCATTTGCCCGACAGCTTTTTGTACAGTGCCTTTGCCTGCGGCGTCGAAAGTATCCTCTGTGCCGACTTGGGATCCGAAAGAGCAGCTTTCAGCTTAGCCGCCTCGGCACCTTTCATATTGGCAAGAGCCTTGTCAAAAGTGCCGTCTTTCAGCTGCGCTTCGAGGGTCTCGGGAGTCGTCCCCAGCTTAGCCGATGCGATCTTCAGCAGTGCTGAAAGGGTCCTGGAGTCGGGCTTTTCAAAATTGTTCATAAAAATTCTCCTTTAGCTATTGCATATATTTATATTTATGATATAATTATATTTAGTATACCAAACAAGCAGATACCAATATAAGGTATTTCTCGGTTTCGGATGACATGAAACCGGAGGGGATTCTGTATGCAATATTTTATACATACGTTTTTACGGATATACTCCTCACTGGGATTTTTCGCATATGTTCTTATCTTTCTGCAGCTTGCAGCATTGACAAGGACGATAATGCTGATAATACAGTACAAGCGTCTCAAAGCGAAAAACGAGGCAGATAAAAAAGAAAAAACTCTTCTTATCTGCTACTGTATACTGACTGCACTTTTGTGGCTCCCGCCGGTAATTATTTCATTGGTGACGACTATAAAAGTCAAAACAAGATAAAGCCTGCTGTTGCAGAATCGTTATTGTAAACAGGCGGAAAATAAATGAGAGGAGGGGCGGTCTTGCGGATCATAGTTTTTTCCGATACTCACGGCAATTCCCACGCAGTAAGAGAAGTATTCAGACGCAACGAAGATGCCCCCGTGTTTATTTTTCTGGGTGACGGTGAGCACGATCTCGACCGAATGCGCAAAGCCTACCCCGAAAAGGAGATCCTCAGCGTCAAGGGCAACTGCGACTATTCCTCCGAGAGCCCCGATTTTGACTTTTTTCAGGCAAGGGGAGTGAGGATATTCTTCACCCACGGTCATAACTGGGGCGTAAGATATTCCCCCTATAAGATCTTCTATAAGGCAAAAGAAATGGGCGCACAGATAGCCTTGTTCGGACATACCCACTGCCGCTTCCTTGAATACAGCGACGGATTGTACATCCTGAACCCCGGAAGCGCCGCGCTTCCCCGTGACGGGCACCTTCCGAGCTACGCATTCATAGACCTGACCCCCAACGGGATCATGTGCAGCCACGTTGATCTGTGACCTTTATATCCTATGCATACCGCCGTCCTGCCGTTAACAGGCAGGGCGGCTTTGTGCATTGTGTCTTCCTTTGGGTTTATTTTTTGTTCATAATCACGATAAGAAATATCGAAAATGCTATTGCAATTTGTGTTAAAATATTATATAATTATCTTATCGTATCGTGATTTATTGTGCATTTATTACAATATGACGATTGATAAGTTTATTCAGCAAGGAGAGAATCGCATTGAAAACCTATGAAAGCACCCACATTAAGAATATCGCAGTAGCGGGACACGGAGGCTCCGGCAAGACCTCGCTCGTTGAGGCTCTGCTCTTCAAGAGCGGGATGACCGACCGTCTGGGCAAGATCGCTGACGGTAATACCGTTTCCGACTACACTTCCGAGGAGATCAAGAGAAAATGCTCGGTATATACATCACTTGCATCTTTTGAGAGAGACGGCTTCAAGATCAATTTGCTGGACACCCCCGGCCTGTTCGATTACGAAGCAGGTATGGTCGAGGGCATAAATGCCGCTGGCAGCGTGCTGATAACCGTATCGGGCAAGTCGGGCGTTAAGGTCGGCACCCACAAGGCTTATGATTATGCAGAAGCAAACGGCAAGCCGAGAATGTTCGTAGTAACCAAGCTGGATGACGATAACGCAAACTTCAATAACGTCCTTACACAGCTGAAGACCGAGTTCGGCCCTACGGTGTGCCCCGTTATCGTGCCTGTTATCGCAAACAGAAAGGTAGTTTCGTATGTAAACCTCATCGAGATGAAGGCTTATAAGTACGAAAACGGAAACGCAGTTGAGACCGATATGCCTACCGCAGAGGTAGCTGCAAATATGGAGTACCGTATAGACGGTCTCGTTGAGGCAGTTTCCGAGGCAGTGGCAGAGACCGATGAGGAGCTTATGGAGAAGTTCTTCGGCGGCGAGGCTTTCACTCAGAAAGAGCTTATCGACGGTATCCACAAGGGTATGAATGAAGGCAAGATCACTCCCGTTGTATGCTGCTCCGCCGCAGATCTCTCGGGTATTGATATGATCCTGAAAGAGATCTCGCTGCTGGTTCCCGCACCGTCGGATAACGATACCAAAATGGCAACAGACGCCAACGGTGATCCCATTGAGATCAAGTGCGACAAGGATGCTCCTCTCGCGGCATTCGTATTCAAGACCGTTGCAGACCCGTTTGTCGGCAAGATGAGCTTCATCAAGGTACATTCGGGCGTGCTGAAAACCAATAAGGACGTTGTCAATGCCACTACAGGTTCAACCGAAAAAGTCGGCAAACTGATGACCCTGCTCGGCAAAAAGCAGACCGAGGTCAATGAGGCAAACTGCGGCGATATCGTAGTAGCCACAAAGATGAACGTCAACACAAACGACACTATCTGCGATGCCTCACGCGTTGTCAAATTTGATGATATCAATTTCCCGATGCCTACCTACGCTATGGCTGTAAAGGCAAAGGGTCAGGGCGATGAGGCAAAGATCTCGGGCGCTATCGCAAGACTGCTCGAGGAGGATAAGACCCTCCGCTACGAGCAGAACCCCGATACGCTTGAAATGGTGCTCAAGACCCTCGGTGGCCTGCACCTCGACTCCGTTGTCGGCAAGCTGAAAGATACTTTCGGCGTGGATGTTGAGACCACCGTTCCCAAGATCGCATACAAGGAGACCATCCGCAAGAAGGTCAAGGTTCAGGGCAGACATAAGAAGCAGTCGGGCGGTCACGGTCAGTTCGGTGACGTGTGGATCGAGTTTGAGCCCTGCATCTCCGATGAACTCATCTTCGAGGAAAAAGTCTTCGGCGGCGCAGTTCCCAAGAACTTCTTCCCCGCAGTTGAAAAGGGCCTCCAGGAGTGCGTGAAGAAGGGCGTCCTCGCAGGATTCCCCGTAGTAGGTCTCAAGGCTATCCTCGTGGACGGCTCATACCATCCCGTTGACTCCTCCGAAATGGCATTCAAGATCGCCGCTTCGATAGCATTCAAGGACGGTATCCCCAAGGCAGAGCCTATGCTCCTTGAGCCTATCTCCAACCTGAGCGTTATCGTTCCCGACGAGAATACCGGCGACGTCATCGGCGAGCTTAACAAGCGCCGCGGCAGAGTTCTCGGTATGAACCCCTCCGAGAAGAAGGGCCTCACCGAGGTAGTTGCGGAAGTCCCCGAAGCTGAAATGGCTGACTTCACCATGACCCTCCGCCAGATGACCCAGGGCAGAGGCACATTCTCCATGAAGCGCGAGCGTTATGACCAGCTCCCCGGCAACCTCGTAGCCAACGTCATCGCAAACAACAGGATCGAATAATAAACACCCAAAGCCCCCGAAATTCGGGGGCTTTTTTTGCTTGACAATTTGCTCAGCCTGTGCTATAATATAGATACACCCCACGGGGGTGGGGTGTATCTTGCGCGATGTGTAGAGGCGTACCTGTGTGCGCCCCGTGTACCGCTTTTGCGGATAGAAAGTGTGAAACGATGAAGCAATATAATGTTACGGGCATGACCTGCGCGGCTTGTCAGGCCCGGGTAGAGAAAGCCGTGAACGGTGTCGAGGGCGTGACCTCATGCGCCGTCAGCCTGCTGACCAACTCAATGGGAGTTGAGGGTTCCGCCTCCACCGAAGCGGTCATCCGTGCAGTCGAGGCTGCAGGTTACGGTGCATCGGTAAAGGGCGCTGAGAAAGCCTCCGCCGACCCCCTCGCCGATACCGAGACCCCGAAGCTGCGCCGCCGGCTCGTGTGGTCGCTGGGATTTCTGGCGGCGCTTATGTATCTCGCTATGGGGCATAATATGTTCGGCTTCCCCCTCCCCGATCTCTTCGAGCGCGATCCTGCCGCCGCAGGTATAGTACAGCTTCTCCTTGCAGGAGCGATAATGGTCATCAACAGCCGTTTCTTCACAAGCGGTTTCAAGGCACTTGCTCACCGGTCGCCCAACATGGACACCCTTGTTGCTCTGGGTGCCTCAGCTTCTTTCGGCTGGAGCGTGTGCGTCCTGATCGGTATGACCGACAGCATGGCATCGGGTGATATACACGCCGCTCATGAGGCTCTTCACGGATTGTATTTTGAATCGGCAGGTATGATACTGACCCTGATAACCGTGGGCAAGATGCTGGAAGCACGCTCCAAGGGCAAAACAACGGATGCTCTCAAAGGTCTGATCGGTCTTGCACCGAGGGAAGCCACTTTGCTCCGTGACGGCGAGGAGCAGACTGTGCCTGCATCGGAGGTGCGCGTAGGCGATATCTTTACTGTCCGTCCCGGAGAGAGTATACCCGTGGACGGTGTTGTGCTCGAAGGTGCCAGTGCGGTTGATGAATCTGCGCTGACAGGGGAGAGCATACCTGTTGATAAGTCTGAGGGCGACAGTGTTACCGCCGCAACGATCAACCACACCGGCTGGCTGAAATGCCGTGCGGAGCGTGTCGGAGAGGATACCACTCTTTCGCAGATGATACGTCTTGTTTCCGAAGCCGCCGCCACAAAAGCACCTATCGCCAAACTGGCTGACAGGGTATCGGGAGTTTTTGTCCCGGCGGTGACGGGTATAGCTCTGCTCACACTGGTGATCTGGCTCGCCGTGGGGCAGACTTTCGGTTATGCTCTGGCAAGGGCGATCTCGGTGCTGGTGATAAGCTGTCCCTGTGCATTGGGACTTGCCACTCCTGTGGCGATCATGGTGGCAAGCGGAGTGGGCGCACGCAAGGGTATACTCTTCCGCAATGCCGAGGCTCTTGAGCAGGCAGGACGCATAAAGATCGCTGCCCTTGACAAAACAGGCACCGTTACTCTCGGGGAGCCGCGGGTCACGGACATTATCGCCGCAGAGGGCGTTACAGCACAGGAGCTGCTGAGATATGCCTGCTCCCTCGAAAGTAAAAGTAAGCATCCTCTTGCGAGGGCTGTGGTGAAAGCTGCCGAGGAACAGGGTATCTCAGCCGATGAGGTCACTGATTTCAAGTCTCTGACAGGCAGCGGCGCAGAAGCGTATCTCGGCAGTGAAAAGCTTACGGGAGGCAGCGTCAGATATATGAGAAATATCTCTGCCGTGCCTGCTGATCTTGATGCCAGAGCCGCCGAACTCTCCGCGCAGGGCAAGACACCGCTGCTCTTTGCAAAGGACAGCAGACTGCTCGGACTTATCGCTGCTGCCGATGCCGTCCGTGAGGAAAGCGTCAGAGCGATCAGCGAACTGAAAGCTCTCGGAATAAAAGTTGTGATGCTCACAGGCGACAATGAGCGCACAGCCGCAGCAGTCGGCGAAAAAGCAGGCGTTGACCTGATAGTCTCCGGTGTGCTGCCCGATGGTAAGGAGAAAGTCATTCGTCAGCTGTCCGAGCAGGGCAGAGTCATTATGGTAGGCGACGGAGTGAACGATGCTCCTGCACTGGCTTCTGCAGATGTGGGTGCAGCCATAGGCGCAGGCACCGATGTTGCCATAGACGCCGCCGACATAGTGCTTATGAAGAGCCGTCTCACGGATGTGCCTGCGGCGATAAGGCTCAGCCGTGCAGCTATACGCAATATCAAGCAGAATCTCTTCTGGGCATTTATCTACAACTCGGTGGGCATCCCCCTTGCGGCAGGCGCATTCGTCAAGCTGCTGGGCTGGGAGCTTGACCCCATGATAGGCGCAGCCGCCATGAGCCTTTCAAGTTTTACGGTGGTCACCAATGCACTGAGGCTCAATCTGCTCAATATCCACGATCCCGCACATGACAAGCCGATAAAGGATCCGTTGGGATCAGTAAATATATCAACAGAAAATATTAAGGAGGAAAAGATCATGAAGAAAACAGT
>Ga0265298_10005406_pt1 | contig 16037 bp, 11 predicted proteins | sample AusTroGonzalo_MG_3_FD_193486 | JGI IMG/M metagenome (GOLD analysis project Ga0265298, IMG submission 193486) | Bovine rumen microbial communities from tropical cattle in Woodstock, Queensland, Australia - Gonzalo_01 | ecosystem: Host-associated > Mammals > Digestive system > Stomach > Rumen ... | reverse complement strand
GCGGGCGCGGGAGAGGGCGCGGGCGGGAGACAGCGGAGAGAGAGAGACAGCAGAGAGAGACAGCATCGCCGATGGTACTGCACTGCGGAATATTGTGGGAGAGGAGGTAGCCGCCACTTTCGAGAGATCGAGGAGAAATCACCGGGCTCTCTTGTTTTTGTGTCGGCTACGCTACTCATCTGTCTTCCTTTCAAAAAAATTGTCTGAATGAAATGAAGACCACAAGCCGCGAGTGAAACGAGCACCTTATAAAAAAGGGGGGAAAGAAAAATCTCTATAAACAAAGCCCTGAGCGAAGCGAAGACCTTATTGAGGAAAGAAAAATCTCAAAAAAGAATTATTCAAGGAAAGAGCAATGGTACTCAATTGTGGCGCGTTGGGCGGTGGGATTGACTATGATTACACAGGTGAAGGGACCGGAATGAACGTGTTTGACTTTGAAAACATAGTCGGAGTTGGTTTCGGTTTCCCAATCCTTGGTGTAATCATCATTGTATTGTGTGAACTGATAGAAATGCGCATCATACGCACCGTTGTCCGTTTCGTAGGTTTGATAGTCAAACTTGACGGCATCAGGTGCGGCTTTCTTTAGGATATGCCGTGCGTAAGCGTCCACGGAATAACTATAAGAAAGGTATCCTGCAATAAGCAGGAATGGGATTGCAATGATGCAAGCCAATATGATGAGCAATGTTCGTTTCATTGGATTAGGGTCATTCTTCGCCGGAGATTAAAACCAGTTCGCGAACAACAGCCGTCATGGTGTCCTTGTGCGCGCTTGTGTTGTCGAATCCGAGTAGAGCCTCACGGACGGAGAGCCAGTTGTGGTAGGCTTCTATGAGTGAGTCACGACAAGCAAGCGTTTCATTGTATTCACTTTCGTACATCTCGGCTTGGTAATCCGTGTACCATTCGCGGATTTCGGGAGTCATCTTTCGTATCTCCAAGACGGAATCGACGGCATTTTCGAACTGATCGTTTGAAGTGTCGGTACAAAGAAGTGAAGACAATGGTAGTTCGTTGTGATAGAACTTGTTGAGACGCTCCACGTCTTCCAAGCGCCTGTTACTTATGTTACCAGCGAGTGCTAAACAAGCGGGACCTGCCCCACTTCCGCCGAACCAACCTAAGTCCAACATATTGAGACAGAACTTATTCAAGAGCCGGTGGAAGTCATTCCATGCATTTATCTCTTTTATGAAGGAGCGTCCTTTGCGTGTGTCAATGATGGCTTTGGAGTTGCGAACAGCTTTGTATGTAACAAAGTTCTCATCCAAATCATACGCAATGATCATTCCCATGGTGGAATAATCCGGATCGGTTTCGAAGAACTGAATCAGTTCATCCAACATGAGCAGGTCTTTGTCTTTGGTTCTCGTGCCCGGGTGTATAGAATCATAGGTGTCAATTAGCACCTGTCGGCACTCGTTGAACCAATCCAATTGATAGTTCCAATCATATATATCCTCGTCATGGCGACCGAATTGCCATATTGGGTCGGCTGTAAGGACGAGCGCAGGATTGAGACTATTATGATGTTTCCACCAGAAGCCAAGGGAATCAGATTCAGAACGTTCTTCTGATGTGGTTACACTCTTGCTGCAAGCGGCAAAGGAGAGAGCAATAAGCAATATGGGAAATAGGCGTTTCATTTATAGTCCTCCATCCATTTATGAGCAGCACGATATTGTTGTTGGAATTGCTTTAGATCTACAGCGACCTGCGTCAAACACTCATCGTAAGGTGCGTCTTTGATATTCGGATAGTTTTTCACATTCTCGTTCATGTATATGACACGGATCTGGTCATAAGAGAGCATGTCTTCCAGGAAGTCGCCATAAAGACCCAGTGACAGTCCTTCTTCTTTGCTTCCGTACAAATCCATATTCCCATCCTTGTGACAATAATCTTTATCCGGTTTATCACCCATAAACATCACCAAGGGTTCATCCTCATAGGCATCGCGGGGTAAAGTGATGAACAATACAGGCTTGCTTTCCGGATTGGTGTTCTCACTGAAAGTGAAGCTAACGCGGGTTTCGTTTCCGCTCACATCGTAGGGAGCGGCGTAAGACAATATGATGAACGGAGCGTTATCGGTAGAATCGACAAGTTGCTGGACATACCAAGTAGATAGTATATCTTGTTGACGCTGGGCGTAGAGGTTTAAGATACTATCCCACTTGTATTTCGGTTCGGACATACATATATGTTCGAGCATATCAGCCGGTAATTGCCGAGCGAAAAAGCGATAATCTGCGTCCGGGTGATTATGTACCACATCTTCGATGGAATCCAGTATCTCTTCGAAGACAGATTGGTATTCTTCAAAGGAAAGCGTTGAGTCGGCTATACTTTCGATAAGCAGATTAACCGTTTCGTCCAATGATCTTGGTGGTTCTTGGGTTTTGATTCCGCAGGCACATAACGTGAACGCGAGGAGAAGGTAGAAAATCTTTCTCATAGTTAGTGTGGTTTATAGTGATCCAAAATCATCTAATTGCAGATCAAGGGTATCGATAAGTTTTTGATAGACTTGGCCTGTTTCTTGTTCCTTATTGTAGGCTTCTATAGCGACATCAACCATTTCGACAAAGTCGTTACTTGTAGGATACACGTAAATATAGTTAAGATGATCAAGAATATCAACCATCTTCGGATATTCATTGGTCTCCTGAGGTTTGATATGCAGATAGATATCGGAGGCTATATCTTCGACTAATCGGAACGGGTCTTGATATTGTTCAGGTTGTATTTGATATGCGTTATTAGCTATAAAATCTTTGATTGATTCATAGAGGAATTGCATAGCGACGAGGCTATTATGCAAGGAATCGGAATCTTGCAGGTCGTCGGAATAATCGTCTTCCACTTGTCGCTCTATAAAAAGGCTAATCGAGTCGTCTTTATAATATCGTTCTTCGAGAAGCAAGGATTCCGAGACGATATAGCGCGTAGACTCATACTGAATCCACATGTCTTTGAGCGCAGGGAAGTCACAGAAATGGAAGTCTTTGACTTGCTCCTTGAGGCGCTTAAGCAAAGCAGTAGTCTGCTGCACTTTGCTGCGCAACTCTTCTTCGGAATATATGCGAATGTATTCGGATTTCATGGATTTAATCTTTGCATTCTACCCTTGTGATATCTGCTTCATTCCTCTTCGAAAGAGTAAGAACATTTGCTTTACGAAGATCAATTGACTCTCCAATACCTTTTGTTGAGTTGATAGACAAAGGCAGATAAGTCCGTCCTCCAGATTTCATAAAGAAACATACAGAATTGCCATATTCAGAAGTTACCACAACCGCTGATTTAACAGCATCTATTTCACTTTGATTAAAGGGTCGCCTCTCTTTAACAATCCATCCGTCCATCATATCGTCAAAGGATTTCATAGGCGGCTCGGAAGTATCATTGCCTTGTTGATGAACTTCACAGGAGATTATAGAACTTGGTAACGAAGTGAAAAATGCGTCGTAACGGTTGTTACCAGGGTGCTCGTCGTAATCAATGTTGATAATATAGAGTTTTCCCTTACATCTGGATAGTCCAGTATATACTAACTCATCAGAAAATTTAACAGGAACGAAACCTTCTTCTGCATCTTCATCATAAGTCCGATACATACCACTATTGTTGCCGGTCTCTATAATATAGAACAACACAGGAGTTTCCCATCCTTTGAAGGAGAAAACAGTAGATAGTTTATACGTGCCACGATTCATCCAAAAAGTAGCTTTACGCATCTTTCTGAATTTTTCTATCTCCATTTTAATGTTCGCTCCATTTTTCTTGCTGGCCTCCTCTATTATCTGCTTCTCTTCCTCCTTGGATTCAAACATTAAATTAGTCTTCTCGTGGCTCTCGGCTTTGAGTAATTCGTTCAATTCCTTTAAAGTATCAATATAAGAAGCCAAGATAGTTACATCATTTGAGTTAAGACCTTTTGAGCGAATTTGGTCATACACAAAAGATACAACATCGCGCGTACGTTCTTCTTTGGTTCCCAAAGGAGGAGCATAACTAAGATAGTGTATCTCCGTTTCTTCCCCAATTTCCATCTGACGTCCTTGTATGGTGTCTATGTTGTATCGTTCTGAAAAGAACTCTTTCTGGAACCGCTCTAAAAGCATTGTTAGTTTAGCCGGGATGCGGAAACTCTTACACATACGTTCGTCCCACCGACCAGTAGCGACAGGAACTACCAATTGCTTCTGACTATCTAATCGTCTACTATACACATTTTGTTTCTCATCGGCAAAAGCAACTATCTCCGTCCCATCCGTAGCAAAGTACTTCATGATCATACGGAACCAACCTTCTTTGAAGTCTTGCGCCTCATCAATCAGTATTGTAGAGAAACGAGGCAAACGATCTTCAAAGCCCTCAAACAAGTCCAAATTGCTATATACGACTTTCTCAAACTCATCTTCCTTTTCCTTACCTTCTAAACCGACGAGAGTCTCCTTGAATGGCTTCAAGCACAAGTTATTCAGTTGAGCATTGATAAAATCATGGTAGTTAACAATTTTGAAATTACTCCAAGGGAATTCCTCTCTAACCTGACTAATCTTATCATGAATATAATTGCGCAATGTTATATTGAATGTCAGTATGAGGACATTTTCACCGGTTCTCTTCACAGCATCAACAGCACGGTGAGCAAGGACTAATGTTTTTCCACTTCCAGCTACACCTTTGATACGTTTACGTTGCCCAGCAACACTCGTAGCCAATTCAGACTGAATGTTACTTAGATGAATTTCTTCACCCATCTCCAGTGTATGAACAGAAGGATGAAATATTCGTTTAAAATTCGTATATAAAGAATCGGTGAAATAATAACTTCTACGACTAATCCAAAGCTTGTCAAAAATAGTATCTATATTGGCCTTTGATAAAGAATCTTTTCCTAAAATCGTTATATTTTTCTCCAACCACTTTTTATATGCCTCAGTCGGTTCCGTTCCTCTTGTCCGCGCTTTGGCTTCCGTCTCAGTATGGCAGTGAAAATACACAGCGCAATTTACCACATACCAGTATTTATAATCTTTCAATTTAAGCGATGCTAATTCATCAACATGAATATTATACAAGTTTTCCTTGTAACGCATAACTTGATTGAAAGGGTTTTCATAGTTAGTTGCGTTATTAGCCATTACACGCCATCTTCCTTGGGCATCTATTTTATAATTATTAAGGTCCCAATCCTTAACTTCGAAGATCATTACACCCCCGCCGCGACGCATTAAAATGATATCAGGCATATCACCATTCAAGAACGGCTGAAAATACACCTCATATTGATCGTCATAATTATCGACCAGAAAGCGCAAAAGAGTCCACTCACCATCAGTTGGCTGTGGTCTCATTCGTTTAATTTCTTCTATGGATGGGAATAATTGAGCCATTTTTACTCTTGCTTAAATACTTCTCTTGCAGCTTCTTCTAACATACATACTGCTTTAATCACATCATCCCAAGGGGTGTAATTGAACCACATGTAGTATTTGATATTCTTATCATTCTGCGTTGAGAACTGATATGCCAAATTACCGAGCGCATCTTTGGTCGTTCGCTTTTGGCTTTCGTATTGCTCTATCAGCGCATCAATGTTCTTCGTCTTGGCTTTTCCTCTATGGCTAAGTTCATTACGTGTTCTACGGATATATCCAATCACTTCGCTTAAATAGAATACGATATGCACTTTCTCTTTGGCATAAGGAGTCTCATGCTGGAAACGAGAGATCAGTTTCTGACTAATTTCTAAGAAGTTAAGTATTGCTGTTACTTTCTGGAAATAGTCAATATCCTCGATGGCTTTTATTTCATCCTTGAACTTTGGTTTGCCCAACGTCTCCGGCCAATTCTCTTCAATATTTGCTTTTGCTATAGCAATGTCCGGCTTATCATCGTCATCCAGGCTCCATGTTTCCATGAAGTAATTTATCAGACCCTCTAACTGGTAATGAGCATATTTACAAAACTCCAAAAAGTCTGCTTTATGGGCACGAGTGCCATAACGATAACGCATCATTTCCCGAAAATCGCTCACGAGCATTTCACGTACCGCAGAATCCTTGATAAAGGAATAATCTAACTCATGGTACAGCGTTTCAGAAGGAGAGATAGTGTCCAGTTTATAGTCTAAACCAAGATAGTTCGCTATCTTCTCGACACGCTCATCTTGAACCGGAACCGGAGACGAAGCAACCGCTACGCTAAGTTTATCTCTAAGCGCTGCGGCGAACTCGGGATTTTGTTCACACAGTAGTTCCACTTTGCGGAGAACTTCTTTTAGTTTATCATCCATGGCTTAATAGAGCATCGAGCTCATCGTTCAATTGATCTATATTTACTTTATCTTTGAAGTACTGAGACTTGTAGGGTTCGTGTATTAACCAGAAATTATCTGAACCATCTTTGCGTTCGCAGTACGTGATGCAGATTTTGTCTTTCGGCAAAGTAATATCCACTGTATGTTTTACATCGACCCATATTTCTCTTTCGTCCAGTTTGAACTTAGCATAACGCACGACCTCACCAACCTGACAACGCTTCGTGGCACATTCAACTGTATCCTGATTAAATTCCACAACGGTATGGAATTTCTTTTCAAATTCCGTTAGCTTCATCGTCTCACGATAGAGTACATCAGTGTGTAGAGGTTGATTCTGATAGCACTTATGCATCAGCTTATTATACCGCTCCATCAGTTTCAAGTACGTAGAATCCGACTCGCCTTTTACCATTTTCAAGAAAGCAAGTTTTCCTGCTACCACACAAGACAAAGAAGTGCCTTTCCTGCGACCAGTCCACATCAATCTCGGATATTGACCGTGTTCTGCTAATCGTCTTCCTGCTTCGGTATATCCGTATTTCTCCCAAATGAATAGTAATCCGCGCAGGTCTTTGATATACTTGCGGGATACATTTACCTTGTCTTGGCTGACGGTAAGACCTGTTACCTCTTGACGCGAACCAACGATGTTCAGACGCGTCTTTTGGGGGTTCATCGTGAAACCTTGCTCCGTGATAATACGCTCCAGTTCTTGACGGAACTCACTCCCCTCTTGGTACACATTATGCAACGAACTGAATGTGATATCATCGGCATAACGCGTGTAGCGCAAACCGAAACGCTTAGCAAGACCAGACAAGAGGAAGTCCAGTTTGTCACACATGAGGTTCGTGATTATCGGAGAAGCCGGAGATCCTTGCGGAAGAACATATTTGTATTTCTTTTCCTCGGGTTGGGTTCCGTCTTGAAGCACGCGCATCGTACATAAGCCAGCAATCGCCCACGCAGCTTTCCAATGGAAGCAGAACGGTTTCACTTGCAGACGAGCCGCAATACGTTGTACCTCAATACTCGGGAAGAAGTCCTTCAAGTCTATATTGAAGACGTAGTGCATACCTACGTGCGCTTTCGCGTTATTCACAATGCTCTTGCCCGGTACAAAACCCATAGTGTAAGCGGACGGTTCGTAAACCGATTGCAAAATGATTGCCACATAACGCAGCATGTGCATGTAGCTTTGAGAATACGGAGCAGAGATTTGGCGCGTACCACCAGATTTCTTTGGTATCTCAAACTGACGGTAACGATGGAAAACATGGTCCGGTTGAATGAACCATTTCATTTGCTTCTTGGTGTATGCATGATACTTCTCGCCTAACTCATCTTTCTTGATAGCATTGATGAGGTTCAGCAGATCCGAAGCACTCTGCATTTCATGAGCCATATTTTGAATATTTTCCATCATTGTCTTAAAAAAATCTTCGGCATACTGATTCCACTTGTTTTCTTTCATAATAATAATTCATCCCTATCAATTATAACTTAATTAATTATAATAATTAAGTTCCGGTCCGTCAAGTACGCACTGCAAGTGCTGCTTGACGAGATAGAGTTTACTCGAAACAATCCAAACATTGGTTTTGATGTCCAACGAATACATCGGACTGCCCATCTTGCGACGAGCGTTCAAAATTTCATAGAATCAGTATGCCAAAGATCGCTTGTGTGTTATACCTTTATGGATGTTCTTTTGAAATCCGGTGCAAAGGTAATAGTTTTGAGTGCAAAGATGCTGCACTCGTGGGTACTAATAGTACATTTCTATGTACGAATAGGCTTTATCGAAGACTTCTTGGTCTTTGAGGCCGTATTTGATCCAGAGGATGGTACGGAGTTTCTGCTTGATCTCGCGTTGGGCGGTCACAGACTTGAAGGCATCGCTGAACTTACGTACTATCTCAACGATGTTCTTGTCGATATCGTTCACCACGTTCTCGACGATGATCGGTGTCTCCGGTGTGCGGATAGACTCGAAGAGTTCGGTGAGTGCAGCACGTGCTTGGCGACGACGGTCGAAGGGGTCATCGTCGGACACCACTTTCTTCTCGGCCTTGAGAAGGTCTTTGGCGAGGGTGAGGAGTTGCTTGAGGAAGTCAATACTCGTTTCCAGACTCTTCTCCATCCTATCGCGCAGTTCTTCGAGTTTCTCGACGAAGGGTTTGTAGTTGATATCGCCGGAGTGCGATTGGAGTCGCAGCCTCAGCACTTGCTCCAGTTCGATAGAGCGTTTGCGTGCTTCCGCTTCGGTGATTGCCTGGTCGATGATGTCGGCATTGACGACGAGGTCTTCGAGCGGAGTACCGATATTGATGGAATCGATACTATTGTGGATGATCTCAATGGTCTTGGCACCGAGGAGTGTCCAGATAAGTGATGGTCCGGGACTAACGGGTCGGATAGACTGATAGACACCCGCGAGCCAAGAGTAGTCCTCTTGGTATTGGTCAAGAGACTTATCGGGACTGACTATCTCCCACGCACGACTGAGACGCGAGAAATGTTTGCCAAACTCGGTCTTGACGTTTTCATCACGCAGACATTGTTGGGCAGCTTGCAGTCCTTCCCAATCGCCAAGGGTGCGATCTACACCCGGGAAGAAACGTATACACTCGTCCATGAAGGCGGGTATCTGTTCGCGTATCTCGTCGATATTCTTAACGACAGTCTTGATGGTCTCTTCATCGAACGCGAGGGACTTGGCTACGTTATCGAAGACACCGACAAAGTCCACGATGAGACCGTTGAGTTTATCGTGGGTATATTTGCGGTTGGTACGGCAGATAGCCTGCAAGAGCGTATGATCTTTCATCGGCTTATCGAGGTACATGCACTGAAGAATCGGTGCATCGAAGCCGGTGAGCAGTTTGCTGGTAACGATGACGAATTTCAGCGGCGACAGCGGATCGCGGTACTGGTCAAGGATACGCTTCTGCTCATCGCGCGAGAGGGTGTATTCCTTGTAATCATCGGCTTTGTCGCCATCGGTATGCATAACAATGACAGTTGCATCATCGCGTCCGAGAAGGGTGTCGATGGCTTTCTTGTACTTAACGCAGCACTCACGGTTATAGACTACCACTTGCGCTTTCATGCCGGAGGGTTCGACCGTTTCGCGGAAGTGCTTCACGATATAGCGGCATACCTCTTGGATTCGGTCTGGGGACGTGAAGAACGCCTCGACGGAGGTACGACGGACGAGTTGCTGACGCTGCTCGTCAGATATCTCATCGGTCAATTCATCGAACTCCTCTTGCAAGCGCTCTTTGTCGAGATGCATGGTGACGGGAACGGTCTGGAAGTTGAGTTGGAGCGTTGCACCGTCATCAATTGAGTTCTGGAAGGTATATTTGCTGAGGTAACCATTGGTATCCTCTTTGGCACCGAAAGTAGCAAAGGTGTTATGCTCGGTGCGGTTGATCGGTGTACCGGTGAGGCCGAAGAAGAAGGCGTTGGGCAGTGCATGGCGCATCTTGGTTCCCAGTTCTTTCTCTTGGGTACGGTGTGCCTCGTCCACGAGGACGATGATGTTATCGCGATTGGAGAGAACGTGAGACACATCACCGAATTTGAAGATGGTAGTGATGAGTATCTTACGCTGGTCTTGCTCGAAGAAGCGTTCGAGTGCTTCTTTGGAACCGGCAGATTCAAGGTTCGGCACTTCGGCACGGGTAAAGTCACCGGTTATCTGATCTTCAAGGTCGATACGGTCATCGACGATGACGACGGTCGGAGCGTTCAGTTCATTGAGTTTGCGCAGTTTCTGGGCAACAAAGACCATGAGCCATGATTTACCGGAACCTTGGAAGTGCCAGATAAGACCGGATTTCGGTCCTTCTTTCTGACGGTAGGTACCAAGGACACGTTGTACGATGGCATCACCACCGAGGTACTGCTGGTAACGGCAAACAACTTTGAGAGCGCGACCGTGCGCATCGGCTGTGAAGACCGAATAGAAACGATAGATATCCCAGAGGCGTGTGGGCGTCATAAGATGCTCGAAGCAACGGAGGATGGCCGTGAGAGTTGATTGGTCACGTGTCTCATCGTTGAACCACGGTCCCCATTTCGCTGCGGGCAGACCGATACCGCCGTAGCGAAGTTCGTGACCGTCACACGCAAAGCTGAGGATGTTTGGCACAAACATCTCCGTGATGGACTTCTGGTAAGCGATGATATCTTCGGCAGCTTTCCCCCAGTTTGCCTGATGCTCCGGCACGAAGGGGTTCTTGACTTCACCGATGACCATAGGGATACCATTGATGAGGAATACGAGGTCGAGACGCTTACCTCCGTTCTTGCTTGCACGCGGGTACATCCACTGGTTGGTTACGACGCAGTAGTTGTTCTCGGGGTTGAGTTCATCGAAGAAACGAATCGGTATGTTCTGCCCATCTTCTCCGAAGGGGAACGAGTTCTCCTCAAAGAGTTGTTTGCGGAACAGGTTATTGTTCTGCACAAGGTGCTCTTGCGGCACGGAGATGAGGAGCGTACGCAGTTTGTAGATCACCTGCTCGGCTTGGTCGGCAGTTATGGGGTTGAGGTTGACGAGTGCCTCTTTGAGCCATGAAGCGACGAGAACGTCTTCGAGTTGACGGTCGATCTGGTCAGCGGGCACGTAAGTCCAGCCACACTTTTGTGCGGACGCGATGAGCATTTGCTCGAACTGCGATTCTTGAAGTGGTCTATTTGGCATAAGATACAAAATTACTGGTTAATAAGTGACCTGATAACTCGGTCGATGGCATCAATGGACTGACGAAGCGACGCTTTGGTAGCCTCAGCTTGGGTTGCGATGGCGACGAACTCACGTTGCTTCTCTATCGAAACTTGAGGAAACAAAAACTGTTCTAAATCAGATCCATATACGTGAGGCTGCGCTCCTCCCTTTTGTAGTTTATAAATCTCTTTCTGCATTGTCTTTAAGCCATGATAGATAAACAGAACATCATTCTGCGCATCCTTTGGTTTAATCGTATTACAATCAGAAGCGAATATAGGTATTGACCAAAAGTTTACAAAGCCGGCATAAGCACCCGATGCACTCACAGTAATAATATCCTTGTCTCTATTGGAAACATTGTGGTAGCAACTAGGTTCTTGTCCTCCAGCAATTACAGGAATAGTCCCATTTACAGCACTACCTCTCGTGAATGTCGTACCCTTCTGCACAGAGCATATCTCGCTCAATGGTATACTCTTCTGAGCAGCATCTTTAATTTTAGTAAAAGATGCATGAAGCATATCATCTGTAGTTGAAAGTAATTGCCTGTAAGATTCCTTTAAGCGATAAGCAGCCCAAAGTTTATCGGCTATGATCTTCTGCTCTTCGATGGAAGGAAGGGAAAATTCATAATCGGCGAGTGTACTCCAGTTTAAGAAGAAATTCACACCACCCGATTTGTTTTCCTCACAATAGTTCCAGAAGTCATCACTTTGCATAACGAGAGCCAAATACTCTTGCAATAATCTTGACGGATCTTTTGTTGCTAACACAAACGTTTTCTCGGAACATATACCATCAAAGTCTACTACTGCGCATTTACGCAAGTGAGGATTACGGGTAACAAAGAGAATATCTCCAGCCTTGAAGCCACAATAGAACATAGGTCCAATCGTCGAACCTTTAATGATTCCACGTTGATGTACCATCAATTCGTTCGAATCGATATGGTCTCCACCTACATAATAGATTTTGTCTGTATTAAATCTATCTTCCTTGGTGTTAACCCTCGTTACAATATCTGCAAACTTAACAACTTCCATCATGCGAACAATTTAGTCAACAAATCCATATTTTGACGCAAAGCCTCAGCAGATTGGTTCCATTGCTGATACAACACATTAATATCTTCTGTGTCTTGAGTAGGCGACTTTACATAAAGTTTTGGGGATATTGAATACTTATTAGTATTAATATCTTTCACTTCTACAATAGTCGAGCGAAACTCAACCTCACGATAATTAAGATAGATATCGCTAATCTCGTCGATATGCTCTTTTGTCAGATAACTTTCAGTATTCTTACGTTCAACTAAGTCGGTAGCTTTCACCATAAGAATCTTGCCCTTTCTCTCTGCCGGTTTATTCGTACGACAAATCAAGATGCAAGCCTCCATAGGCGAATTGAAGAACAGATTTTTACCAATGCTGATTACTGCATCGACCAAATCTGCCTCCAGTAAGTTCTTACGGATATCTCGTTCAATAAGGCGATTCAATACGCCATGAGGGAGGAGGATGGCACAACGACCATGCTCCTTATCCATTGACTTTAAGATATGCTGAATAAAAGCGTAATCTGCTTTATTCTGTGGCGGAGTGCCGAGGAAGTTACGACCCCATTTATCGTGTTCGAAGGCAGCACGATCCCAAGCCTTGATGGAATAAGGCGGATTAGCGAGAACCATGTCGAACGTACGCAAGTGACTACCGTCAATGAACGCCGGTTGACGCAGGGTGTCGCCACAAGCGATAGAGAAGTCCTCCACTCCATTGAGATAGAGGTTCATGCGTGCTATAGAGGATGTGAGACCGTTGACCTCCTGTCCGAAGACGCGTACGCCTTGCCATTCCTTACCATGGTTACGCAGGTAGTCGAGGCTTTTGACGAGCATACCACCAGAACCGCAGGTCGGGTCGTAGATAGACTCGTTGGGTTGCGGTTGGAGTATCTCCGCCATTAGTTCAACGACCGTGCGGTTGGTATAGAACTCTTGTGCGGTGTTGCCGGCATCATCGGCGAACTTACCAACGAGGTACTCGTAGGCTTGTCCCATCTCATCGGCAGGGCAGTTAGCGAGCGAGAGGTTATAACGGGAGAAGTTCTCGATGATCGAGGTGATGATATGGTCGGGCATCTTCTGCTTGTTGGTCCATCCGTCTTTGGGGCCAAAGATACCATCGAGACCGCCAACGAGACGACCGTCGGCTTCACGTGCAGGGTTCGCCTGTTCGATAGCAATGAACGCTTCGACGAGCCGCTGACCGACATCTTCGGTCACTTGGCGTACGTCTTGCCAGTGCTGACCGTCTGGGATACGAATAGCGAGTTCAGCCGCTTGCATGTGTGCGTACTCTTCGCCACCTTCGGCCACGAAAGCGGCATACTGCTCGTCATAGACATCGCTGATGCGCTTGAAGAAGAGCAGCGGGAAGATATACTCCTTGTAACCGGCGGCATCAATCTGACCGCGGAGGTCTTCCGCAGCCGACCAGAGGAAAGATTTGAGATCTTCTATCGTGATACGTGCCATAGTTATTGTGCGGCTTGTGCCATTAAACGGTTAAACGCTTGCTCGGCTTCGTGCACGGCCTGAACGGCGGCAGTAAAGCGTGCTTTGACGGAGTCGTAGGACTCTTGCTCCTCCTGATGATAGCGGATATAGCGATTGGGGGCGAGGACATAGTCCTTGGCCGCTATCTCTTCGAGGGTGACGACGCGGGATATATCTTCCTTGTCGGTATAGTCGAGGTAGTGCTGATAGATGGTCTGCACGTCCTCGGGCGAGAGTTCGTTTTGCGCGCGGCGGACGGTGAGTATCTTCGAAGCATCGACCATGAGGACACCTTTGGTGTGCGCATTGGGTTTGACGCGACGGAATACGAGGATACACGGGGAGAGGCCTGTTCCGAAGAAGAGTTTTTCTCCGAGGGTGATGACGGCTTCGAGCATGTCGGTCTCGACCATCTTCTTGCGCATCTCACCTTCTTCGTTACCGCGGAAGAGGACGCCTTGCGGCATGACAACCGCCATGCGACCAGTGCCGGGTTTCATCGATTGGACCATGTGTTGTATCCAAGCGAAGTCGGCTCCGACCTTATCGCTGGGTGTGCCCCAGATGTTACGGCCGTACTTATCGTTCCGCCATTCGGTCTCGCCCCAACGCTTGAGGGAGAAAGGCGGATTTGCGATGACGCAGTCGAAGCGTGCAACCGTGCCGCCTTGGAGGATTTTGGGTTCACGGAGGGTGTCGCCTTGGAGGATGTTGAAATCGCTGGCGCCGTGGAGGAAGAGGTTCATCTTCGCGATAGCGGCGTTGGTGACATTCTTTTCCTGACCGAATATATTACCGCAGCAGAGGGAGTCGTTGCGCATGTGGCGTACGGACTCGATGAGCATACCGCCGGAACCGCAGGCAGGGTCATAGACGGACTCGCCGGGTTGCGGGTCGAGGATGTTAACGAGCAGTTTGACGACCGGTCTGGCGGTGTAGAACTCACCCGCTTGGGCCTTGCTGTCATCGGCGAACTTTTTGAGCATGATCTCGTAGGCGTCGCCCATGAGGTCGTTGGAGTAGTTGCGGTTGCCCAGTTTGAGTTTGGACATGTGCTCGATGAGGTTGCTGATACGCTCGTCGGAGAGGACGCGTTTGTCAGTCCATTTCTGCGCGGAGAAGATAGACAGCACGCCGTAGAGGGTGTCGGGGTTCGCCAGTTCGATTTGCCGCATAGCGCCGACGAGGGCTGAACCGACGTTCTCTGTGCGCTCACGCACGTCTTGCCAGTGACAACCGTCGGGTATGTCGAAGCGGTGTTGCTCCGGCAGGGCGGCGAACTCCTTGTCGCCACCGCTCAGTTCGAGGGCTTCTTCGGTCTCCTCGTCGTACACATCGCTGATGCGTTTGTAGTAGAGGAGCGGCGTGATGTAGTCCTTGAAGTTGTCCTGACTCACAGGTCCACGGAGGATGTTACAAGCCTCAAAGATGAAGTTGTAAAGTTCCTGAGCTGTCGTTCTATTTTCGGGTACTGCCATAAGCGGTTAATTAAGTCTTAATTTAGCCTTTATTTGGTCTTTATTAACTTTACTATGTCTTTATTTAGTATTTTCTTCTGCCCCTTTTCTCAAATCCGCTGCAAAATTACTACCTTCCTGTGCAAACATACTGCACAGTATTCAAAAATCTTCAATTATTTCATATTGTGTATTGAATACTACCTGTTTTACTTCTCCTTCGGGGACAAAGAATGGATAATCAGTTCCCTTACTGTCAAGTATCCGCACTTTGCGTCCAACGGGCAAGGTGGCTCCCTTTTTAACTTTTAGTTCGTATATTTGCTTCGATGCAACGTAATATTGTGTGTATCTACCATTATAATATTCTTTGATCTCTCCTTCATCTTTAAAAAGCGTCTCCCATAGTTGCTCTTGAGGTGGATTCTCCATTAATTTTCTATACCAAAGGAGTAAATCCATGACGATATAGGTAATACTACGGTGCAAATTCACATTTCCGCTTGTTCGCACATAATCTATTACTTTATATGTGAGATCTTTGGACTTATGCGAACCATCCTGAGTGATGTCCAAAAAGTAATCCAGTGATTTCCATAAAGTGGGATGCATTATGGATTTTATAGGTCGATAGTAATCCACCTCTTTACATCCTAAATACGTTAGAACGCCGTTGATGGTTGAAATTTGTGGGATTATCTTATGCTCTTTTAAGCCGTTGGTAATTTGTTCCCATATACCACGTGCGGAATTGAAATATTGCTTTACGTCATTATACTCGACTTTGGCATCATATTCAAATCTCAATGAATCCAGCAACCAAATCTGTCCGTCCTCAATCAGCTCTGCTGCATTAAACTCGTCAGAGAATCGACGACGCAGTTGAAAGTCAATCGTGTTAACCGCATCAACATCTTCCTTGATTTTAGAGAACAAACGGTCAAG
>Ga0265298_10005405_pt1 | contig 16038 bp, 12 predicted proteins | sample AusTroGonzalo_MG_3_FD_193486 | JGI IMG/M metagenome (GOLD analysis project Ga0265298, IMG submission 193486) | Bovine rumen microbial communities from tropical cattle in Woodstock, Queensland, Australia - Gonzalo_01 | ecosystem: Host-associated > Mammals > Digestive system > Stomach > Rumen ... | reverse complement strand
TACGATTATTATGATGTAGTTTGTGAAACTGACATTTCGCGTATTGACGACGTGCAGCGCGACCCGCAAAGGGTGAAGTTGCTCATGCGCTCCTACGCTCGTCACCAAGGTACCATGGCCACCGTCGGCACCATACTTGCCGATATGAAAACCAATGAAGCCAGTAGTTTGTCTGACAATACAGTTTATGATTACATAAAGGCATTGAAGAAAATCTTTGTCATCGAGGATATGCCTGCATGGAATCCCAACCTTAGGAGCAAGACGGCCATACGAACCAGCGACAACCGTTATTTCATCGACCCAAGCATTGCTATCGCTTCGTTGGGAGCAAGTCCTAATGATCTTTTGAATGATCTGGAGACCATGGGGCTAATGTTTGAGACGCTTGCAGTGCGCGACCTTAGGGTGTATGCCGATGCTTTGGACGGTCAGGTGTATCACTACCGCGACAAGAAGGGTCTGGAGTGCGATGCCGTCATCCATCTAAGGAATGGCTCCTACGGGCTCGTTGAAATCAAGCTTGGAGGCGATGACCTGATTGAGGCTGGTGCGAAATCGCTCACGGAGTTGGCTGCTGACATTGACACCACGCGTATGAAATCACCCGCGTTTATGATGGTGCTGACCGGAATAGGTGATTTCCCTTACCAAAGGGATGATGCCGTGTTTGTGGTGCCCATTGGATGCTTGAAGGCATAAGCATAATGCCTTTAGTTTTCACTGGTGTTTGGATTGTTAATCAGAGTCGGGCGGCGACACATATCAGCTAACAATTTGTAATGATTTTTTTTGATGAAATCATTTGGTTAGTTGAAAAAATGACTATATTTGCGGTGTGAATTAACAGAATTGTAGAACAAGAAAAAAAGGATAAAAGCAGAATAAACAAATACACCTTATTAAATAAGCAAGCATAGAGACGAATTTCATCTGTTCTAAAATTTGGCGATTTTCGACAGGAATCACGTTTGGGAAATTAGTTGATATGCTCACGCAGCTGGCGTGAGCTGGACTATTTCACGGAACGTGTGGGTTACGCCAAATACCTTGAACAGCGGGAAACGGTCGAGTTTCACGCTTTTTTATTTATGGTGGAAAAAGATAGACAAAAATGAAAGACTCATCAATTATTAGAATATCATTTATCGGAATCTTAATGGCCCTGTTACTTGTGGCTTGTCAATCAAAGCCAAGGGGCTACGTGAACGGTTTTGAACGCTTTGTAGAACGTGTCGAAAAGAATGCTTCGTCCTATACTAATGAGCAATGGGAAAAGAATGACGAGCAATTGAAGAAATATGTTGACCAATACGATAAGGAAAAACAAAAACTTTCTTCTGATGAGAAAAGGAAAGTTGGTGAGTTGACGGTCAGATATTATAAGGCGAGAGTGAAAGCCAAGGGACTCAATATCCTTGGTGAGATAGATGGTTGGTTGGAGTATCTTAAAAGTTTTGGCGATGAAATCTTGAAAGACGTAGAGAATTATTAAAATCAATAAAATATGAAAAGAATTGTACTTTGTTTATTTGCGGCTTTATGCTTGATGAGTTCAAGTTGCGATGCCCAAACAAGAAGAAAAGGTGCTCGTGTTGGAAACGAAGAGTCTATTCAACAAACAGACACGGTTAAACCTCTAACTGTTAAGCCTGTAGTCAACATTTATATTGAAAACTCAGGCAGCATGGACGGTTTTGTCAATGGTATAACTTCGTTCAAAGATGCTATTGGTAAAATGCTTGCTAAACTGAAGTATTATTATGATGAAGACAATGTTCAGATTTACTTTATTCGTAATGATAAAGCTAAATCACAAAAGGAAGGAGAAAAACTCAATGTGGTTAAAGCATGCGAAACGGACATTTCCAATTTCGCAAACGCTATAGATGTAAGATGGAGAGAAGATATCCCCAACCGTGGTCACAACACCAATTTGAACAATATATTCAAGGAGCTGTTAAACAGGACAGATGAAAAAACAATTACCATTCTGTTCTCGGATTGTATCTATTCAATAGGAAGCGGAGGCGTGGAGGATTTGCTAAGTCATGAAAAGTGGACAACATACGATGCTTTTCTGTCTCATTCCAAGAAAAACAACGGTAGTTTAGCAACGTCTATTGTAAAGATGAAGTCGTCTTTCAATGGATGGTATTATCCGTATACTGGTGATAATAAGAAGTTTCCATTCAAAGGAGAATTGCCATATTATATTTGTGTATTGGCTAACCAAGAGATTTTGGCCGATTTCAACAATAAAATCAAGATGGGGAAAGGGGAAATTGACGGATATGACAACAAGTACGTTCTTGCCCATAGCGAAAGTGCCAATCTTTATTATTCTGTGTTGATGGCTACAGAAAACAAGGGAAGGTTTAAACAGATTCGTGACCATAGCTCTTCAGGCTATGTTCATGGTATAAAAGATATTGATCTGAAACCCAACAAACATTCTGGGGCTCCTTTTACTTTTGCTGTTGCGTTAGACATGAAAAACGTTGATGTCGAAGAGGATTATTTGTTAGATACCCGAAACTATACTTTGACAGAAGACAATTTTTCGGTTGTTCGGGTGGAAAAGGTTGACAAAGCTATTGTCAATGCCAGTGATTGGCAAAGGATTAAAGACGGTAATCCTACTCATATTGTTGTTATTGAGGCGAAAGATATGCATTGGACGAATGTAAATCTTGGCATTGCACTAAGAAAGCAAGTGCCAGGCTGGATTGAAGATTGCAGTATTCTAGATGACAGGGGCGCTGACAAACTGGAAGGAGGAAAAACTTTCGGATTGAAGTATTGGGTTTATGGTATATCGGAAGCCTACGAAGAGTTATATCCCGAAGACAAAAATTATTATCATGTAACAATAACAATCAATAAATAATAAATCTAATAAAAAATGAATGAGTTTTTTGCAAATTGGTACGAGTTGACGTACTTTGAAGGATTCTCCGACACCATGTATGAAAACGGCCTATATATTCCCATAGGCTTTTGCATGGTATTAATTCCCATTGTGGTATTAACGCTGTATTATTATGCGGTAAATTCGCGCAGATTCAATAAATGGTGGCAGTGGCTATTGCTGGTGATTATCATTTGTGCCATCAATTTTGGAATTGCCTTTGGCGTGTCCTATAATGGTATTTACGATGTGTTTGGAACCGCAGATGTCGGCTTTCCGCTTGTCCCCAGTTGTGTGGGTTTTGCATTTATCAATGTCTTATGGACCTTTATCATTTCTTTTGTCTGGTCCATGATTATCAAATGGGGTAGTACCCAATGCCGGAGGACTCCATTCTAATCTAATCAAAATATTGAATAACATAATAAAAATCAGTTAAATATGAAAGTATATGTTTTTGGTATAGGCGGAACAGGGTCTCGTGTTATGCGTGCTGTAACCATGCTTTTGGCTTCAGGCGTGGAATGCAAAGCTGACGCTATAGTTCCGATTATCATCGACCCTGATGCGGCAGGTGGTGATGTTGAACGCGCCGCGACTTTGATGCGCCGCTATGGTGAAGTAAGAAGTAAATTGGATTTTTCATCCAAAAAGCAAAACAAGTTTTTCCGCACGGAGATTATGGAAACCATGACGAATTACCGTTTGCCGTTAAGCAATACCGAAGACTGCCGTTTTGATGAATATATGAATTTGAGCGGTATGTCGAAAGAGAACAAAGCTTTGACAAGGTTGCTGTTTTCGCAAAAGAACCTTGATTCGGACATGGAGGTGGGTTTCAAAGGCAATCCCAATGTGGGCAGTGTGGTTTTGAACCAATTTGAGGATTCCATCCAATTCCAGAATTTTGCGAATGACTTTACAGCACAAGATAAAATCTTTATCATATCCTCTATCTTTGGCGGAACGGGAGCCAGTGGCTTCCCTCTCTTGTTGAAGACGCTGCGTACCAGTAACAACATTGCCAATCCCAATCTGGTAAACAACGCCCATATTGGTGCTATCACAGTGCTTCCTTATTTCCAGGTGAAGCAAGATGATGAGTCAAATATCGACTCAGCCACTTTTGTTTCAAAAGCTAAATCTGCATTATCTTACTATTTACGTGCTATTAGCCGTAACAACGCCATCGACAATCTGTATTATGTTGCAGATGATACGCGTACGACATACGATAATGAAGAGGGAGGTGCTAAACAGAAAAACGATGCACACTTTGTTGAACTGATTTCCGCCCTTGCCTTAATTGATTTTGCTAATGCACAGAATCCTAATCCTGACAGGAAGAACAATGATAATTTGCGTACTGTGCATAAGGAATTTGGTATTGAAAAGGATACCAATGAAATCACTTTTGGTGAACTTGGCCAAAAATCGAGAAAGCAACTACGCAAACCTCTGACTCAGTTTAATCTTTTCGCCAAATATTTGGGTGAGTATTCAGGTTTTAAGAGCCAACCTTGGGTCGTTGACCGTGGGCTGGATGGCAATTTCTTCGATAGTGATTTTATCGATACCCTAAAATTGGTGCAGGGCGAGTATCTTGCTTGGTTGGCTGAAATGGCCGGACAGCAAAGAGCCTTTACTCCTTTCAATTTGCATCGTGATTCAAATCGTGTCTTTGATTTGGTGAAAGGCGTTTCTCCGAGAACAACTTGGCCCCTCTTTGATAAGAACTTCGATTTGTTTGATAATCGTTTGAATAATACAGGTGGCGAAAGCAAACTAGGTGAAAAAGAACAACAGTTCGTGGAATTGTTCTACTTGGCTACTGAGAAATTGGTTAAAGACAAATTTAATATTGATTAATTATGGCAAAAGTTTTCAGATTATATAATATCCAGGGCAACAACAACATTGTTGATTGGCAGGAATCAAAAGAATATGGCACACAGGCCATCAGTGAAATCATAGATCCAGATGGGGCTACAGCCAGAAAAGAGATTACATCAATCCCTTCGCCTTTTGCAAGAATCGATTTGGTGAAGACGGCTTTCAGGGAAGTGACGAATATGGCAAGGGATGCAAAAGACAAGAGAGCTGCATTAAAGGGGAATACTATTTACCACAAGATGGTGTCTGAAATGTTTGATGTAGCACAGATTTTCTTCAACATCGATCGCTTCAGGGATAAATTTGAAATTGTGGTATGGGACAGGAAAAAAGATCTTGATTTAGATGGCATTCTAGGCAATACCTTGAATCTTTATCTGGAGTCTGATGCGGTTGGAAGTGATCCGTACAATTGCAAGAAAATGAACAGGGTCTATATGCTGAATTATATCGGTGCCGATCGTTCCGCAGAGATGAATATTGTGGGCGGTACTTCACCTGCCACACTATTCTTTTCATCATCCAATGACCTTGGCTATGTTACCAAGAATGTTTTGTTTGATAACGACAGGCCTTTTGATAATGTATATCAGCCACTTAACAAACGCAGTTTTGATTTTCAAAAGTATTTCTTTGCTTTGAGGAAATCGAACAGGGAATTCGCTAGACAGTTTCCTGAGGTTAATGATTACCTTGACTTGGTGTATGGATGCCTTTCAAATAATGAAAAAAGGGAAATAGACCAGCTGACAGACACAAGCGTTGGTGAATATGAACCGATTAAAGTTGGTGAGAGAGAACATGATTATCTTGAAATCTTGGGATTCCCATACCATAAAAAACTCAAGAATCCTATTGTAAATAGCGATTTTGCCATTCGTTCAAGCGTGTATAAAGCAGAAAAGATGCCTTTGGTGTTACCTGTAGAAAAAGGGAACATGTACACAAATCTCATATATACCAATGGACCTTGGGAACAGGACTTTAGTGCGCCTTATCATGACAAGACTGATTGGAAGTTACGATTGTTGCCTGAGCTAGGCGATGAATACCCTTATCTCACAATCAGTGATTTTCTTACGGATACAATCGTAAGAATTCCATACACACTGAATAACCAAAGCTATTATGACGGTGGTTTGGTGTGTAAGAACGAAAACGATGAACGTAGTTATTTATTACCTTTAACTCCTCTGTTCTTCCAATTCTTTTCCGTAAAAGAATTGCAGGAAACTGTTCCTGGTACAAACAAGCTTATGTTTGAGTTTGTTGAAAACGCCAGTGGTATAAAAGTCGTTTTACGTATTCCTATTCAAAAAGGTTTTGTCGAATACAGCCGTGTATATTTTGAAGGACTGTTGCCAGACTTGGACGCTAACGATGGCGGACTTATTGAGACTAAGTTCGGTATGGGTGTTATGCCGCTTGTTCATTTTCCGCAAAATGTTAAGAAGCATTATCGCGTCGCCATGTTCGATAAAGGAAAGAGTACAACAACCCTTGCTTTCTATAATGGAGCAACGGTACTAGAGTCTAAAAGCAAGGTTCGTGCAGAAAAGGATTTGTCAGGCCGTGGTTGTAGCCACGAGGCATACATGTTGGAAGACAACTTCGACCGCATCTTGGTGAAAGTAGGTGATGTGGAGGGGTTCGTTGTTCCGTTATTTAAACCTGCTAACGAACACGCTGCCACAGTGTTTACCTTTGCCGTTGATTTCGGTACCACCAATACGCATATTGAGTACATAAGCGATACCAATAGGACACCTAAACCTTTTGACGTAAAAGCTAGTGAAACGCAATTACATCAATTGCACAAACGATATACTGATCAGGATATACGTATGGCATTTGAACAAGATTTTATTCCTGGTACAATTGGCGACAAACATACCTTCCCGATGCGTACCGTGTTTGCCAATCATGTTGGTATGAAGCTTGAGCAGAACCCCAATCCATTAGTTGATGGTAATATTCCTTTCCTTTATGAGAAAGATTTTACACCTGATTGGAATAAAATCAGTACAGAGTTAAAATGGGGAGGAGTGCCAGACAGATTGTTGGAGATGCATCTTGAAACTTTGTTCATCCTAATGAGAAACAAAGTTGCGATCAATGATGGTAATCTTTCTGCCACGAAACTGATTTGGTTCTATCCAGCTAGCATGACAGTTGGAAAAATCAATAAGTTCAAGCAAATATGGAAGGATGCATACGAAAATTATTTTGGCCCTGATTCATCTCACAATGTGATAAGTATTTCGGAGTCAAAGGCTCCTTATTTGCATTTTATCAAAACTCAAGGAGCCGCAGACGAAGTTGTGACCATAGATGTCGGTGGTGGAACAACGGATGTTTTTATTGTTGAAAATCAAGAAGACAGAATGCTTCTATCATTCAGATTTGCTTCAAATGCAATATTTGGAGATGCTTACAACAACAATCCAAGTAAAAACGGCTTTGTGTGTAAATACAAAGAACCATCAAAGAAGATACTGGAAAGCAACAAATTGTCAGAGTTGCTACGTGCCTTGTCTCAAATTGAAGACCAAGGAAAGTCTTCGGATATTGTGAACTTCTTGTTCTCTCTTGTTGGAAGCAGGGTTGATAATAATAAAGAACTGGACTTTTTGAGAAAGCTATCGAATGATGATCGTATGAGATATGTGTTTATCATTTTCTACGGTTCTATACTGTACTTTATTGCCAAGACCATGAAGGCAAAAGGTTTAGTGAAACCCAAAACCATTGCTTTTAGTGGCAATGGTGCCAGGACTTTACGGATATTGTCAGACGAAAACGAAGTGGTTGAAAAATTTGCCAAGCTTATTTTCGATGGTGTTTATGGCGACAACAAAGGTTCGATACAGGTGATGATGGAGGCCAATCCTAAAATAGCCACGTGCAAAGGTGGTATTGAAAGCCCGAAGCCACAGCCTTATGACACAATTGGCAGTATTAAGACTGTGTTTGTAGGAAATGATTTTAGCCATGATGACAGTCGACTTACTTATGCGGATATTAGCGATAAAATGAAGCAAGAAGTGGTTGAAGCGGTGGGGGATTTCTTCAAGTTCTTGTTTGATTTGCATAAATACAATCAAGAATTCCTTGTCAATAGCCTTTCTGCCGATCCTACAATTTTTAATAGGGTTAAAGACTTCTGTTTAGGCGAGGAGGGCAAGCAGCTGCTTCAGGTTTCGTTGTCGAAAGGTATCACCCATAAACGCGAAACTGATGGGGTCAATGATGACACACCGATAGAGGAAACACTTTTCTTCTATCCGCTTGTGGGCTTGTTGCATGAGTTGGCATATAAGATTAGTCAAATGAAATAATGTACAATCAGGGCTAACGAAGAAATTTCGTTAGCCCTAAAACACCAAATAAAGTGTATATGAAGACAAAAGCTATTATTATAGGATTATTGACATTATTGACGTTGCTATCTACTAGAACATATTCGAAAGAATCAACTACATCAATATGGAAACTTGCAGCAGTTGCAAATAATAACGACTCAACAAGTGCTACTACTATTGTCGTGGATACCAATCAAATTGAATTTTTGAAATCTTTAGTTTCTAATACTGATGGCATTGTTTATTATTCGGATTTGGACGGTTTGTTGACATCAAAGATTGATCCATTACAAACAAAGGTGGAAGGTTTTCAAAAAGGTGTGGATGATGGAGTTATTGGTGGCACTAAAAAATGGGTATTGGTTTTGTTGTTTACCCTAGTTGTGATAGTATTTGTGCTTACTATCATCATTGTGATCATGCACAATAGGATGATTGAAATTAATGAAAGAATTGATCATAGAAAAGGAGAAATAAAGAAGCTACAAGAAATAAACAATGACTCAAACAATTCTAACCGTAGTCAAGTTGCGATTTCTTTTAAAAACAAAATGATAGAACTAGAGAGAATGAATAAAGAGTTGTTAAATAAAGTGTCATTATTAGAAAGTAAACTTAAAGAAATAAAGGTGTCGTCTAATTCAGAGCTTGTTTCAAGTACTGGTCAACAATCATCACCAAAACCGATTATATCACAAAAACTACTTTATGCGGATTCCATTATCGACGGCGAGTTTTCCCATGTGTGGGAGAAGGAAAATGACGATACTGTTTTTGTCTTGACACAAAAGGCGGAAAACCGAGCTTCCATCAATATAAATAAACGGGCTTACGGTAAAGTGCTTGCCAATGCTTCTTTTTTGGATGGCTGTGATAAACAAGTATTACCTAATAGCACCACTGTGGAAATAATATGTGAGGGCGAAGCAGAAAGAGGAGCAAATGGAAAATGGAAAGTAGTGTCTCCTTTAAGGGTCGAATTAAAATAATGATTATGAAGAAAATACTATTATTGTTGCTAACATATTGCTTCTGTGTATTCTATGTTATTGCGAACCCAATTCAGGACACTTGTATTGTTCAGAAAGACGAAACGTTATCATCCATTTCAAAAAGGGAATATGCAAGACACGGGTTCCTGGATTCATATAGTTTTCAGAAGGCTATTATTGACTTGAATAGATTTGATGATCCGAATACTATTGCTGTTGGTGACAAAATAATAATGCCATATTTTAATCAAGAAGAAATTCAACAAAAACAGGAACAACCAGATGATACTGTTTATTGCGAAGAGAAGGTAACTGATCACCAACAAGAATTGACCCAAACATTTGAGTTGCAACCAAAAGACACAACAAATGTGAATAATAATGGAGGCGATAATGGAGGAGAAGATACGGAGACTCATACACATTCATGGGTTTGGTTGCTTGTTGGATTAGTGGGAGGGTCTGTTTTTGGAATTCTTCTATATTACAGAGTGTATGTAAAAAGTATTATTGAAGAACAGGAAAACAAAAATGCCGAATTATCTCATAAGTATCATAAATTAAAGAGAGAAAAGTCGAATGATAGTACTGAATTGTCCCAATTACAGAATAAAATCAAGACACTTGAACGAGAGAAGGAAAAATTGCTAAAGGAGAATATCAGTCTTGGAGAGAAAATAGACAGTCTGAAAGCCATTCAATCTGACACAAGCAAGAACAGAACAACAGAAGCTCGTCATGTACCCGAAAGCCAAGTTCCAAATCAACCGGCTGAACCTCCGACAACTCTATATGCCGATGCAATTATTGATGACTATTTTGTAAAAGTTCGAGAAACATCAAACGAAGACTCGATATTTGTACTACAATTAAATGGAAAGAATTCCGCTGATTTCGACATATACGCCAATGCTTATTCCAAAGTAGTTGCGAATCCCTCATATTTGGATGGCTGTGAGAAACAGATTCTTTGTGAAACCAAACAGATTGAAGTATTATCAAAGGGGTATACGCAACAGGTAGATGTGGATGGAAAATGGAAGGTGATTAAAAAGTTAAATGTAATAATTAAGTAAAACTATGCATTATTTTATAATTGTTGTAATAGTTGCAATTATCGTATACTTTCAAATCAAAAGATTTAAAGACACGAAAGAGAAAATCGACGTCTTTAAGGAAATTTTTGCTACAAATAGTGATAGTTACTCTTTTGGCAACCAACAGCAAATAGAGAAAGCCATCAAAAACGCAAATGATGAAAGTCTAAAGGCGATGCTTACGGTGGCGGGGCTCGATCCTGAATCTTTTGCTCGCTATGAAAAAGATGATGAAAAAACAGATATTGTTTTCAACACCACAGCAGCAAGAAAAGTGTTGCTAGAAAATAGTTCCTCGTTATTGGGAATTTGGTCAAATCATCATAATCCGATTTTTGATGAAATCAAGGGAGCCATCAACAATTATCTTTCCAATAACAAGGGTGCGGTTAGCGATTATCATTTGATGAAAGATATTGTGGACCGCAACTGCGATGCCAAGGAGGAGGAAATCAATACGCAAATACCAGTTCCGCTTTATCTTGGGTTGATGGGAACGATGGCTGGTATTTTGATTGGAATAGGTTACTTGTGGTACTCAGGCGATTTGTCGGCCTTGTTAAACTCAGGGAATGGAAATTCTGGTGCTGATGGTGTTGAGGCGCTGCTTGGTGGCGTTGCTTTGGCGATGATTTCAAGTATTTTGGGCATTTTTCTTACCACAAAAGGATCTATGAAGGCGAAAGATGCCAAGGCTGAGGAAGAAAAAAACAAGCATGTTTTTCTTAGTTGGATGCAGGCTAACATGCTTCCCAATCTTTCAAATGATACCGCTCAAACGTTGGAGAGGATGTCGACCAATCTTGTGAATTTCAATAAGACATTCTCCAAAAACACAAGTGAGTTGAATAAAACCTTGTCACAAGTCAACCAAGCCACGGAACTGCAGAAACAATTAATGGAGGCTGTTGAAAAATTGGCTGACAAGAATATTTCCAAACAGAACCTTGAAGTTTATCTGGCATTGAAGAACTGTTCAGAGGAGATAGGGACTTTGGGAAAGTATTTGAGTAGCTCAAATCAATATCTTGCCGCAGTCCGTGAATTGAATGAAAGACTGGACAAAGATGAAAAACGCTCACAAGCTGTTGAAAGGATGGCGGCTTTCTTCGAGGAAGAAGTGAAGCAAGTTGAGTTGCGTAAGGCTGCTATCAGTAAAACAGTTGGTGAAATTGATAGTCAGTTGGAGGAACAACTTAGAAAACTGGGGGAACACGCTAGGGAGAATGTGGAAAAGTTCAATTTGGCTTTGGGCAAACAACAGGATGCCTTGCAGAAAAAATTGGATGAAACGCAAGTCATCGTGAACGAATTGAAGAACTTGAGTTCAATAAAGGAAAGTATTACAAAGTTTGAAAAAGCTACTGCGGAACAGAATCGGAAAATTGATAGATTGGTTGAGAGTATTAAATTATTGGCTGAATCAAGGTCGATGGGTGGAAAAAGTAGTTTAAACCTCCCTTTATGGCTGAAACTATTATCTATTGGTTCAAGTGTGATGATTGTTGTATCAAGTATTGTTTTCTTATCAATCGTTGTGTTCAAATTAATTAATTAAATATGAAAGTTTTATTGATATTATTAGGGGTTGCCATAGGTGTACTATTGTTTTTTTTACATGGAAAAGACAAGCATCCTGTTAGAAAGTCTTTAATATTTAATATTTCATTTTCTTTTGCTTTGTTAGGCTTCGTTTTTGCTATAGCGGATGATTATTTTTCACAATATGGATATGATCCAGAAACAATCAAGGATTATGAAAAACAAAAAAGAAAAGGGGTTTTCTTTGATAGCTTGGTTGGCAAAAAGACGGAAAACGCACCAGAATTCATTTTTGTTTTGGATGTTTCTAAGTCGACTCAAAACGTGAATGTAAAGATGACTAAATCAATAAGAGACCAGATAGACGCTGTTGTTTCAACGGGTCGATGTGGTACGGACGAAAATAGTTTTGGAGTTAATAGAATAAAAGATGAGATTCCATACAACAAATTGTTACAAGTAAGATTGTTGTATTCATTGATTCAATTGGAGCAATTGAATTATGATGAGTCGGATTTGGTTTATTCGGTGGTCTATTTTTCTGGTCAACCCGGACAATTTATTCCTAATTCTAATAAATTGAGTAAACGAATAGATGAATCCTTTGATGATATTCTCATACAAAAGTTTGAAGGGCAGAATTCAGATTTTGTCAAATTATTGGAACATCTTGATATTATGTATTTTAGTAAAAACAACACGAGAAAAGATGGTTTTTCTTGTCGAAATCCATTTGGTCGGAAGGATTATATCGTTATATTTTTATCAGATTATTTACATGATCCAAAGCAAAAGAATCCATATGAGGATAAGGAAAAAATCAATTCAATTATTAAGAGAATTGAAGATGCCAATGTCAATCTTAAATTGTATACGATAATCGAGAATGATGCTATTATCACAAATAATAGTGACTTAATAAGGTTGGATGAAATATTGAAGAGGGTTCCAGATACTGAAATTTTGGATTTGCGTGGTTTTGAAAACAAATTGTGTTATCCGGTTGTTCTGTCAACCCCATTGCCGTTTTTTTATTCCAATAGAATATATGAGGATTCTTTGAGGTCCTCGATTGTGTTTAAGAAATATCAGGACATCTCTGTTGGACTGGAGAACTATTCTGGTAATAGTAGACAGGAGTATAGATTGTATCAACAAGGAATAGATCAGCCATGTCGCCTTTCAAATAATAATAAAAGTATTGTTGTTAGAAAAAACGATACTGTTAAAATAGAGATTTTTGGTTATATTCCAGCTCCATATACTTCTCCTGACATTATCTTGGAAGACCCCGCAAAAGGAGTTCAATATTATCTTCCTGTTGTTTTTTATAAGAATTGTCCTAAAACAGCAGTTTGGCTTATGGATGTGATAATTGGAGTTTTTCTTTTTACTATTGGGCTGTGTGTGAAAGCGGTGGTTGTGAAAAATAAAGAGAAAAAAAGAAATAAAAATCAGGTTAGATAGAGAAAGTGTAAAAGAGCTATGGCCAGAAACAAAGAGAAAGACAATTTGATTGCATAAAACAATGAAAATCTGTTCAAATCCCAATTGTAGATTCGAAAATCCCAGCACTGCAAAGTTTTGTATGGCTTGTGGGGCTTTATTTGTTGAAAATGACCCCAAGACCGAGTCGACCCTTCTCAGGAAAGAACTTGATGAGGTCAAAGCAACAATTGAACAATTAAAAAAGTCTATAGCTGTCATACAAGAGAGTAAAGATAATGATGAAAACGATATCGAAGATTTGCAATTAAAGCAACAAATTGAAACATTAAAGCAACAAATTGACACTAACAATAAAACTATTAAAGAATTGTCAGGCCAGATTGAAACACGGAAAAACGAGGTTTCCAATTTGACGAAGCAACTTGAGGGTGAGAGGAAGAAAAAGAAAGGAGGAAAATGGGGATGGATTTTTGTTTTGTTATGGCTCGTTTTTGCTTTTGGAGTGTATTGGTATTGGGATTGCTATGACAATGAAAAGAACCGTGTCTATTGTTTAAGGGACACTATATATGAATTGGAGAAACAAAACAAAGCATTGGCGGAAAAATACCCGCTGATAATAAAAAGTGTTGATGTCGTTAACTCCAATCAAGTAGAGGGAAAATCAAGGCGAAGTGGAAAAACATTAAAAGTATCTTATGAAGGGTATTCTGATGCGAAAACCAAACTTCTTTTCAAACTGTATCGCTCTGGTGAATACTTTCACTCCTTTGCTGAAATCTATACCATAAATAAAGGAAATCATATTCTGGAAATAAACCTGAAAAATGGTTTTTTGGGTAATAGTTGGCCTAATGGAAACTATCAGATTGAAATATGGTATGGTGACGTGGCATTGGCATCAAAGAGCTTTGAGAAAATGGATTCGTAGACTTAATTCATTAATAAATGAAATACTGTAAAGATATAGTTTATATAGCTATTTTAGCATTGTCCATGTTATTAAGTGTTTCGTCTTGTGGACGCAGGCATCATCACGACAGAAGTCCATCCAACGCTTATCGATATGAACAACATGAAGGACATCGTTCTGGGGGAGGTGGATGTAGTAGGAGCAGGCATAGAGACCCCTCACAAGGTTCTGAAACATTTCAGGTGGTATATCAACCGAATTATTTTATGCAAAACATAGAAGTTCATCAGAACATCAGTTTTCAAGACGCATTGTATATGAAGGATCCTTCAGCAAAAGAATTGGAACAGAAATATGATGTGGGAGGGACTAAGTTGATTGCAGAGATGTCGGCTGATGCAGAGGGGATCTATTGTTCTAGAGAACCATATCGGGAAGTCAATATTAATATTCTGTCGTTGAATCAATTGAAACTCCATATAGACAATAGCAGGTCATCAATTTATCAACAGATAATAAACCAGCGAATTGTCATTAATAGTAGTAATGTGGGAATTTTTAAAGGAAACAGTCTTGCTGAGATATTTGATGATTTTATCAATACTATACTGACGGGACGGATGGTCGTGCATTTAACTTTGGTAAACACGACAAACAAGTCGGTGCGTTGTGAAATAAAGCAAGGGCAAATGTTAGAGGCGGTAAAAGAGAATGTCCAGAACTTGGTGGTTGCGGAAACATATAGTTTTTCCATTGCTGCAAAACAGGAAACAAATATCGACATTCGTGTTTATTGCGCTGCACAACACAGAGGAGATCCTTCGGGGTCACAAGTGCGTTTTACGCCATATATTTTGAACGCATCTTCTGCCGTATATGAGAGCCAAAGTAGCGTGTGGAGCTATATCGAAAATGGGTATTAGAGATGAAAAACAGATTTTTTGTAATAGTGTCTATTGGATTGAGCGTTTTGTTCGTCATTTGTGGATGTACTCGTTGGCGCGGGCCATCAGGTGAAAGTGGGCAAGTCCAAAGACGTACGGTTCCTGAAAATCGCATGGAACCAGTGGTTAAGCACGATACCATATATATGGTGGTTCCGATTCCTGCCGAGGATAAAAAGGAGTTTGGTGACGAAAACACGGAGATAGTTTTTCCCACCACAAAGCAACTCAAGCCATTGGTTCACGAGAAAGAGTTGCCTTCGCCACCAAAGATAGAATTTATACGGCCACAAAACATTTATACTCGCGAACAATACATCAATTATCATGAAATCACTGGGGAAATGAAAGACTTAATCATTGCTTGTGATTATGACAATTCAACGGTGCGGAACAATGCTGTGGCATTGGTTTCCATTTCACCAGGACCTTTCAATTTGGGTCAAGTATGTGACATTTTTGATTTTTGTTATATGAATTGGAGTTATGTCAATGATCCTATCACAAGGGATTATTATGCAAAGGCTTCAGAAACACTAAGAAATGGCTTGAATGGTGATTGCGATGATTTCGCCATCTTAATGTGCTCAATGATATTAGCGGTAGGAGGAGAGGCCCGCATTAGTTTTGCGTATAAAGGGGAAAAAGGCCACGCGTTTGCTGAGGTCAATTTAGGTACTACAAACCGTGGCGAGGTTAAAGAGTATTTATTGGCTCGTTACGGTAGGGCCAATCTCCATTATAAAGAAGAAGATGGCAATTGGTGGCTTAATCTTGATTGGTCGGGGCAATATCCTGGAGCCGAATACTGGGACTATGATAGCGGGACTTGCTTTAATATTATCAGAAACATATATAAAGAGTTAGAGTAATGGTTGGGGTTCTAATAAAAGTATTGATAGGTCTTTTCATTTATATCGCTTTGCCGTCTTTGA
>Ga0265298_10005404_pt1 | contig 16044 bp, 14 predicted proteins | sample AusTroGonzalo_MG_3_FD_193486 | JGI IMG/M metagenome (GOLD analysis project Ga0265298, IMG submission 193486) | Bovine rumen microbial communities from tropical cattle in Woodstock, Queensland, Australia - Gonzalo_01 | ecosystem: Host-associated > Mammals > Digestive system > Stomach > Rumen ... | reverse complement strand
AACACACGCCAGCACGTCGGTCTTGTCAATGCCGGTCTTCTTGGCGATCTCGCTTACAACATCTGCTTTTGTCATATTCTCAATAATTTAAGTCTAAAATTGTCTCTTTTTTGATTTCGAGTTGCAAATGTAGTTCTTTTTGGTGATTCATAAAACTTTTCATCCTAATTTGTTATAAAAAAAACTTTTGTATATTTGCGATGTAATATTTTAATACCTAATTATTATGTCAGTTAACAAAGTTATTTTGATTGGAAATGTGGGTAAGGATCCGGATGTAAGATATCTGGATAACCATGTTTGTGTAGCTAACCTTACCCTGGCCACGACAGAACGTGGCTACACTGCTCAGAATGGCACTCAGGTGCCGGATCGTACCGAATGGCACAACCTTGTTTTTTGGAGAGGCTTGGCCGAGACCGTTGAGAAATACGTTCACAAAGGTGACAAACTCTACGTTGAGGGGAGTATCCGTAACCGCAGCTATGATGACCAGAACGGTGTAAAACGTTATGTTACGGAGATCTTTGTGGATACCATGGAGATGCTTTCTTCCAGACAGCCCAAGCAGGACGGCCAGCAGCCGGTAGCTTCTGCATCGGGTCAGCCGGAATCAGGAAGCAATGATATCCCATTCTAAACTAAAATCATAGCGTTATAGAACCCTTTCTATTTATGATTTCGGGAGCCGCAGTCCAATGGACTGTCAGGTTCAATGCTCCAACAGCGGGGTCTGTCATCGCAATGGTGACGGCCCTGCTTCTTTTGGTTTTGTCGGGTTTTGTTTCGGCATCCGAAACCTCTTTTTTCTCTCTGTCGCCCGATGAACTCAAACATATTTCAGAGGATGACAGTCTGCGTTGCCGTAAGGCGGCGGGTCTCCTTTCGGATTCCGAGCGTTTGCTGGCAACGATCCTTACTGCCAACAACCTGATAAACGTAGCCCTTATCCTGCTTCTTGACCTGGCTCTTTCACAGATGATTGCCTTTGGCGCGGAGTGGGTGGAATTCCTGATACTGACGGTAATACTTACGTTCATTCTACTGCTCTTCGGCGAGATTATTCCAAAACTATACTCCGCTCACAATTCGCTGTCATTCAGTCTGAGGGCGGCGCCCATGCTTGCGGCGCTGTCGGTCATACTAAGACCCGTATCGTCTATCCTGATGCGTTCCAAGGTTCTGTCGGACAAGGTGCAGTCTAAGAAAAATTTCAACATATCGGTGGATCAGCTGGAGCATGCCCTGGAGCTTACGGATTCACAGGACATACAGGAGGAGCAGCATCTGCTGGAGGGTGTGATACGTTTTGGCGATGAAACCGTTGTGGACATCATGACATCACGAATTGACATGATTATGCTGGATATTAAGGACAGTTATAAGGATGTCATGAAGTGTATAAACGAGAACTTCTACTCGCGTGTCCCGGTCTATTCCGGCACGTCTGATAATATTAAGGGAATTCTTTACATTAAAGACCTGCTTCCTTACTTGGAGAAAGGCGACAGTTTCAGATGGCAGTCGCTTATCCGCCCGGCATTTTTCGTGCCGGAGACCCGTAAGATCGATGACCTTCTTCACGATTTCCAGACCGGCCGCATACATATGGCTATTGTGGTTGACGAGTTCGGCGGCACATCGGGCCTGGTTACCCTTGAAGACGTCATTGAGGAGATCCTGGGTGAGATCAATGATGAGTTCGACGATGATTCGGTAAGTTACCGCAAGACGGGGCCTGATACGTATGTTTTTGAAGGAAAGACACTGCTGTCTGATTTCTTCAGGATCATAGGCCGTGACGAAGACGATTACGCCCAGTATGTGGGTGAGGCCGATACTCTTGCCGGATTCCTGCTTGAGCTCAAGGGGGATTTCCCCAAGAAAGATGAGGAACTCGTCTGCAGGGATCTGGTTCTCAAGGTGATGGAAAAGAAAGAACGTCGCCTGTCAGGCATCCGCGTAACGGTCCGCAACCTTCCCTTGTCAGACAGGGAAGAGTAACCTTTTTTACAATTTTTAAATTTTTCGTCCGGTCGCGCGTGTGTGTGCCCGTTATTTACTATCTTTGCCAAAATTATCATTCCATCAGAAAGAGCAGTAAGAACGAAAACATTTGCACGACATGGATAAAATCAAAAGATCATGGACTTTGTGTGGAATCATAATCGCACTCTGTCTGGGTTCATGTATTTCCAGAACCGATGAGCTTGACCTCAACAAAGGTGTCAGGCTGGATATGCAGATAGGTCCCGGAGGTCTTTACATTCCTTTGGGAAGTCTGGATACTCTGTTTCTTGATTCTCTGATCAAGATAGACGGTGACAATTCCATTCTCGATACACTTGACGGCGGACTCTTTGGTTTCCGTATGAAGGATACCATTGATGATGTCAAAGTTGAGATTGACTCTGTCAAAATCAAGATTGATGATCCTGATATCGATCCCTTGACAACCAGCTTTGAACAGCCTGAAGTCAAGGACGTGAATATCTATTCGACTGATTACTCCAGGATCAAGATCCAGAAGGTTGATCTGTCCGATATCAATCTTCCTTCTTTCTCCAAGGCCAAGACTGTGGGCCCGTATCCTATCACGGGTACAGGTGCAGCCATTCCTGAAATGCCGGTTGAGGTGGAGCCTCAGCAGATGACCTGTGAATTTGAATATGAGTTCCCGGAAGATGTTGAGAGATTGGACAAGATATGGTTCGGTGCCACGAAATATTCGCGCGGTGGCCAGAAATTGACCTTAAACATTGATTTCAAGGAGGTTTATAACGCACTCACCTCACCTCAAATCAGGATTTCGGATTTGAGAATCACATTCCCGGACAACTTTACGCTGGCTAAGGATGCAGGTCTTGACACATACATACCCAGTGAATACGTAAGTATAGTGGGCAGTGAATTCAGGATCCAAATGACATCTGAATACGTAACCGGACTCAAGAAGTCCAATAATTACAAGCTGCCTGTAACGTTTTATGTCGTGAATGCCGGATTCTCGTCTTATACAGCCGGTAGTATTGACTTTGACGACAATGTGACTTATTCCGTAACAATGTCCATCGGAGGTCAGGCCGGTCATAGCGATACATCTTTCAGGGTATCGGTCGATATGGCATCTTCACTTAAGATGGCTGATGTCGATGCCCGTACCAAACAGAAGGCAGTTGATTTTGCCAAGGATACCATCACCTCGTCATGTGAGGTTACGGGATTGGCAGGTATCACCCGTGTTGACACAATCGTCTTTGATGCCGACAACAGTTTGCTTTACCTCTCAATAGGTAATCTTGATATAGGCGGTTTCCAGCTGGAGGATTATACCAAGCTCAAGCTTACCTTCCTGGAAAACAAACTTACGTTTGACCAGACTTACTGCCGTAATGAAAATAATGTAGTGGCGGGACATTGGCAGACCGGAAGTGTCGTTTTGCTGGATGCTGACAAATCAATAGGTCATACCGTCGCATTGAAGGCGCAAAAACTCCTGGTGGAGCAGGATGTTGATCCTGAGGAGGCTTCCATTGAGATAGTTTCAGATGTTGAGATATCATCTGATGATCCTGGTGACAAAGTGTATGTCAAGGCATCAAACGACATAACGCTGTATGATCTGAACAAACTGGAAGACAAGATCCTCAGGGATACGGTCAACGGTGATTTCGTTATAGAGAGATCGGTTGTCGAGACAGGTGAGAAGGTAACCAATTTTGATGATACCACCAATATCTCCATCGGTGCTCCGGTGGACAAGTCGTTGGTTTATATCAACAGGATTGATTTCCAACCCGCAGCAATGCACATGACACTTGATTTTGATGATGTGCCCAATGGCGTTGATACGCTTTACTTCTCACAGTTCATCATAAACATGCCTGATTATCTGAGGGTATATTACAAGTATAATCCCAATGATTTCAGATATGACAAGAGAGTAAGCGTCCGTGACAGCAATGACATTGTCATTAACGGTGCTCTTGACCATAATGAACTGCATAACACCGGATTCATTGTGGAAGGTCTTGTGATTAAGAGCATGCAGTTCGCCGAAAGACTGTACACGCAGAATGACTCTATCGTCCTTGATGACCAGAACGTATTTATCAATGGTGACGTAACGGTCAAGAACGCTAAGATCAATGACAGTGAACTTAAAGACATTATCGTAACCCCGCGCGTATCATTTGACTCTATCAAAGTCAATTTGGTGCATGGTCTGGTCGATCCTGAAATAGAACGTACCACTGAAGAGGTGGCACTTGATATGGGCGATGCTGATTTCTTCAAGAATGACAATAATCATCTCTCACTCAGTGATCCCAAGATTACCATAGACCTGACAAGCTCCGTTACTGTGCCTATGGTTCTTTCACTCAAGCTGACATCAGTTGACTCCAAGAATGAGGAGATAGGCAGTGACAGTGCTGATATATATCTTGATCCTTGCGGTTTAAAGCAGGACAGCATCACTACCAAGCTAATTATCTGCAAGAAAGAACCCAGGAATGCAGACAATGAAGACGGTGTCAAGTATGTCGTTATGCATAACCTGTCTTCAATCATGGAGCGCATCCCTGACAAGATACTGTTTGACCTGGAGCCTAGGGCAGACCAGAAAGTTGAGCATCATGTTGACCTTACCAGGGCTCTTGCCATGCACGGTACGTATGACGTGTCCATACCTTTGGCATTCGATAGTCTGTATATCGAATACTCGGACACCATCAAGGATCTGGGCGAAAGTCTTGGTGACGTGGCCGATTACATTGATGCCGCCGATCTCCATATAGTCGCCGACGTGGAGAGCACCATACCGCTTGGCGTTGTCATGAAGGCAAAGGGATATGACAAGAATGGAAATTATCTGCCCAACATTGAGATAGACTCATGCTACATAGCTGCCGGCTCTGATACAGTAACGGTAAGCACCATGAAACTTGGCATGAACGTTCATAAGGTGGGTAATAAGAGCGGCTTGTCAAATCTTGATTACATAGTGTTTACAGCCGCCTGTCAGTCGGGTTCTGAAAGCTCTAGCATTCGTAAGGGTCAGTTCCTGTGGCTTAAGAAGGTACGTTTGGAGATACCTGAAGGTATCAAGGTTGACCTTACGGATGACAAGAAGAAAAAGTAATAACCCTCACAAAGAGACACAGTTATGAAAAAGCATATAATCAATAAGTCTTTACTGGCAGTAGCAATGCTGCTCGTGACGATAGCTTCAGCTGCTCAGAGCTCAAGCTCGGCCTATTTCCTTGAGGGTTACAACCAGCGTTATCAGCTAAATCCGGCCTTTGCCCCTGAACGCCAGGTGTTCATGGCTATTCCAGCTTTAAGTAACATTCAGGTTGACGCCCAGAGCTCGATAGGTATGGCCAACTTCGTTTATGAGTCCGAATCATATCCCGGTATGCTCACCACATTCATGAGCCCGGATATAGATGCCAAGAGATTCCTGGATGACATGCCGGAGGTTGCTCAGATCAACATCGGCCTCAATATGGATATTCTTGCATTGGGTGTAGGAGGTAAGAAGGGTTTTACCACTTTCAACGTCAAGATGAGAAACAATGAACAGGTTAACCTGCCTAAGGAACTGTTCAGATTCATGAAAGCCAGTATGTCTGCCGATGATTATCTCATTAAGAACCTTAACATCAACACTACAACTTACCTGGAGGCATCACTTACCCATTCCCACAAGATAGGTGACAATCTTCACGTAGGTTTGGGATTGAAATTCCTGGAAGGCGTAGCGTATGCTGATATGACTATCAATGAGATAGACATCAAACTCCATGAGAATGAATGGACTGTAAAGTCAAACGGAACCATTAAGGCCTCAATACCAGGTGCTAATTACAATCTGGATCCCAACACTCAGTCATTTGACGGAGTTGACGGGTTTGAGTTCAAGAAAGTTCCCGCCAGTTACGGATTTGCCGTTGATCTGGGTGCCGAATATGATTTCAAGAATATCATTAACGGTCTTAAAATCTCTGCGTCGGCAACTGATCTTGGCTTCATCGGTTGGGAAAACATGAATACGTTCGCTACCAACAACAATGAACCCGTCAAATTTGACGGATTCAACAATTATGACGTGAACGGCGACAACAGCGATGAGGCGTTCGATCAGATGAATGACGATTTCAACGATATGGTAAGACTGTATGAGACCGGAACTGCGGATCAGAAAGAGCGCGTAGCTCTGAACGCCACATTCAGGGTTGGTGCGGAATATGAGTTGCCGTTTGCCAAATGGATTTCGATAGGTGAGTTGGTTACTTACCGTACCGGACTGTTCCCGTATAAAGAGTCCCGCACTTCACTCAGTCTCTGTTCCGGATGGATAGATCTGACAGGTAATGCGGCAATCTCAACAATGGGATCCACGTTGGGCGTGATGCTGAATTTCCATCCCGGTGGCTTGAATCTGTTCGTGGCTGTAGATCATCTCAAGGCTGAGTTTAACCCTCAATATATTCCTTTGCATGATTTCGGTGTGAATTTCAGTATGGGTATGAACTTTGCATTCGGAAAGAAACGTAGTAAACTTAATGATTGAAATATCGGCCCTTGAGCTGATCCTCAAGGGCATGGCTATAGGATTTCTGGCAGCAGCCCCGACGGGACCGTCGGGGGTGCTTGTCATTCAGAGAACGCTCAACAAAGGCCGGTGGAAAGGATTTCTGACCGGCCTTGGAGTGAGTATAAGTGATGCCTTTTACATCATGATCACCATGATGTGCCTGTCGTTGGTACTGGGTTATCTTGAAGATGCTACGATAGCATTGGTGGTCAAGCTGTTGGGATGCGCCCTTTTATTGATATTCGGCATCACGACCGTAAGGAATAATCCCCTTGCGGCATCAAAGGAGGTCAAGGTCAAGAAGGATTCCGTTTGGCAGATAATGCTTACGGGATTCGGGGTGGCCATAGTAAATCCTTTGGTGGTCTTTTTCTATATGGGACTGTTTGCATTCTTCTCACTGCCGGTCGATGACTTTGACACTGCTTTGAAGATGCAGACATACCTGTTTGTCCTTTTGGGCGATGTTTGCTGGTGGCTTACCCTGTCAACGCTGATCAACAAGGTGCGTAACCGTTTTGATTTGCGGGGTCTGTGGATCATAAACAGGATCCTTGGAACCATACTGATAGTGGCCTCGGTTGCGTGGTGCACATCAATACTGTTGAAATTGTAAGATGTTTGTTCAGAGAGAACTTAGAGAAAAGAATATTGCCGAGTATCTGCTCTATATGTGGCAGGTCGAGGATATGATACGTGCTGCCGGACTTGACAGTGACCGTCTTTATGATGCCGTCATTAAGGTGAGCGGACGCAGTGATGAGGAGTGTCGTGAGTGGAAACAGTGGTATGATGATCTGATTGAGATGATGCGTACCGAAGGTAAGACTGAGAGTGGTCATCTGCAGATTAATGAGAACGTTCTCATCCTGTTGGAGGATTTGCATCAGCGCCTTCTTGACTCACACAAACAGCCTGAGTACAGGGACCTGTACTACAAGGCTCTTCCGTTCATCGTTGAGTTCAGGGCCAAGAACCACAGCACGGATAATGCCGAGTTGCGTGACTGCTTCAATATGCTCTACGGGGTATGGCTGCTCCGTGTGCAGGGTAAGGAGGTCAGCGCACAGACGGCACAGGCCGTGAAGGCCGTATCGGCTTTCATAGGAAAGCTGGCAGTATTATACCGTGAGGATAAGGAAGGCACACTTGAAATTGAGTAATTATGATTGAAGAGATAAACAGACGAAGAACATTTGCGATAGTATCGCACCCTGATGCCGGTAAGACAACCCTTACTGAGAAATTCCTGCTGTTCGGCGGCCAGATTCAGGTTGCCGGCGCCGTCAAGTCCAACAAGATACGCAAGACGGCTACATCGGATTGGATGGACATTGAGAAACAGCGTGGAATTTCAGTGACCACATCGGTCATGGAATTTGATTATGAAGGTTACAAGATAAACATTCTGGATACCCCGGGTCACCAGGATTTTGCCGAGGATACGTTCCGTACGCTCACGGCCGTTGACAGTGTCATCATCGTGATTGACAGCGCCAAGGGTGTAGAGCTGCAGACCCGCCGCCTCATGGAGGTATGCCGCATGCGCAAGACTCCGGTGATTGTCTTTGTAAACAAGCTGGACCGTGAGGGTAATGACCCCTTTGACCTGCTGGATGAACTTGAGGAGGAACTCCAGATACACGTACGTCCCCTGAGCTGGCCTATAGAGAAAGGCGCCCGTTTCAAGGGTGTGTATAACATATTTGAGCAGAAACTTGACCTTTTTACTCCCGATAAGCAGAAGGTGACAGAGAAGGTTGAGGTAGATATAAACAGCACTGACCTTGAGGCTCAGGTAGGTGAGCGTGAGGCTGCCAAACTGCGTTCGGACCTGGAGCTTATAGACGGCGTTTACGAGCCCTTTGACCGCCAGCAGTATCTGGATGGTGAACTGGCACCCGTATTCTTCGGCTCGGCCCTGAACAACTTCGGTGTGCAGGAGCTGCTTAACTGTTTTGTACAGATAGCACCAAGCCCGCGACCCACGCAGGCACTTGAGCGTTTGGTGGAGCCTGAGGACAGCAAGTTTACCGGATTCATCTTTAAGATCACGGCCAACATTGATCCTAACCACCGCTCATCGGTGGCATTCTGCAAGGTATGCTCAGGCAGGTTCCAGCGTAACGAGCCGTACTATCATGTGCGTCTGGACAAGACCTTCCGCTTCTCGTCGCCAACCCAGTTCATGGCGCAGCGCAAGAGCACCATTGAGGAGGCGTGGCCGGGTGATATCATCGGCCTTCCCGATACGGGAAACTTCAAGATAGGCGATACGCTGACACAGGGAGAGAAACTCCATTTCAAGGGCCTGCCCAGCTTCTCGCCCGAGATGTTCAAGTATATAGAGAACGCTGACCCCATGCGCGCCAAGCAGCTTGCCAAGGGCATTGATCAGCTGATGGGTGAGGGCGTGGCTCAGATGTTCATCAATCAGTTCAACGGCCGCAAGCTTATCGGTACGGTAGGTCAGCTGCAGTTTGAGGTTATCCAGTATCGTCTGGAGCATGAGTACAACGCATTGTGTCGCTGGGAGCCTGCAAGCCTGTACAAGGCCTGCTGGATAGAGAGTGATGATGAGGCCGAGCTGGAGGCGTTCAAGAAACGCAAGTACCAGTTCATGGCTACCGATATGGAGGGCCGTGACGTGTTCCTGGCCGACAGCGGCTATGTGCTGCAGATGGCTCAGATAGACTTTAAGCATATCAAGTTCCACTTTACAAGTGAGTTCTGATGAAAGAGTATTCGGATGATGTAAAGAAAGCCGTTGAGGTTATGCGTGCCGGTGGAATAATACTATATCCCACTGATACCATCTGGGGAATAGGCTGTGACGCCTCCAATTCCGCAGCCGTACGCCGCATCTTTGAACTCAAGCGCCGCTCTGACAGCAAATCCATGCTCTCTCTCATTGACTCCGATGCCAAGTTGGGCTATTATGTACCCGATATCCCTGACGTTGCATATGATCTGATGGATCTGGCCGAGAAACCGCTTACCATCATTTATGACAACGTCCGTCACATGGCTCCGGAACTGATTGCAGAGGATGGCAGCGCGGGTATCCGCGTCACCAGGGAGGATTTTTCAAAGGAATTGTGCCGCCGCATGGGTGGGGCCGTGGTATCCACATCGGCCAACATAAGCGGACAGCCATCGCCGGCCAATTTCAGTGAGATATCGGATGAGATAAAAAGCGGAGTGGATTATATTGTTGAATACCGCCGGACTGAAAAGACCCGTTCAGTTGCATCGGGCATAATCAAACTGGGTTCAGGCGGACTCGTTAAAGTAATCAGAGAATAATGAACAACTCAACTGATGAGATAGAGAAACAGACCGAATCGCTGCTCAACAAGTTCAATCTGTGGCGTAAGGACCATATCAGCGAGCGTCAGTTCATACTGCTGCTCAGTCTGGTGGTGGGCGTTTTCACTGCGTTCGCGGCAATATTGCTCAAATACCTTATTTCGCTCATACACGGTTTCATATCCGGACATCTTTTCATAAATCAGGAGAACTATAGTTTGCTTTTATATCCTGTCATAGGCATTCTTCTTTCCGGCCTGTTCATCAGGTACATTGTCCGTGATGACATCGGACATGGAGTTACCAAGATACTCTATGCGCTTTCCAAGAAGAACGGGCGCATCAAACCGCACAACATGTACTCATCGGTCATTGCCAGTGCCATCACAATCGGTATGGGCGGATCGGTTGGTGCCGAGTCTCCTATCGTTCTTACCGGATCGGCCATCGGCTCCAATATAGGACGTATGTTCAAGATGGAGCACCGCACTCTCATGCTGCTTGTGGGCTGCGGTTCGGCCGGCGCCATTGCCGGCATATTCAAGGCTCCTATAGCAGGCCTGGTATTTGTGCTTGAGGTGCTCATGTTTGACCTGAGTATGGGTTCGCTGCTGCCGCTTCTGGTATCATCCGTGACGGCTGCCACCATATCATACGTATTTACCGGCACGGATTCCATGTTTCATTTCGTGTCCGAACACGGATTTGAGTTGGCCCGAATCCCGTATGCCCTGATGCTTGGTGTAGCCTGCGGATTGGTGTCACTCTATTTCTCACAGACCATGCACTGGTTTGAGACGTGGTTCAAGAAATTCTCCAATCCTTGGGTCAAGTTTGTTATAGGAGCAGTTGTACTCAGTGTACTCATATTCCTGTTCCCGTCCCTGTTCGGTGAGGGTTATGACACCATCGGCATGCTGCTCAATGTGAACGAGAATCCCGAGAAGGTCATGGAAGGATCTTTATTCTATGGCGGCAACATATTGCTCTATCTGGCTCTTGTGGTGCTCACCAAGGTCTTTGCCTCGACTGCTACCAATGCCGGAGGCGGATGCGGCGGTATCTTTGCACCCAGCCTGTTCCTGGGCTGCCTGACAGGCTTCATATTCGGAACGGTCGTCAACAGCCTGTCACCCGGGGCCGATCTGTCAGTTCAGAATTTCGCACTGCTTGGTATGGCCGGGCTTATGTCGGGAGTCATGTTCGCACCTCTCACCGGTGTGTTCCTAATAGCCGAACTCACGGGCGGCTATTCAATGTTCCTGCCGCTTATGATGGTATCTGTAATGTCATATCTCACCATAAAACTCTTCCAGTCACATTCAATCTACTCCATGCGTCTGGCTCAGAAGGGTGAACTCATGACACACCATAAGGACCAGTCGGTGTTGCTCCTTATGAGTATGGAAAACCTTATTGAGAAAGAGTTCCTTAAGGTTACCCCCGACATGGATCTGGGCCAGTTGGTGAACGTCATTGCACGTTCCAAGCGCAATCTCTTCCCGGTGGTTGATGAATCAGGTTCTCTGGTGGGCGTAGTCAATATGGAGAGCATCCGTAATATCATGTTCCGTCAGGAGCTGTATCATCGTTTCAATGTCCAGAAACTCATGGAACTGCCGCCTGCCCGCTTATCGGTCAAGGACCCCATGGAGACCGTCATGAAGAAGTTTGATGAGACGGGAGCCTGGAACCTGCCTGTAGAGGATGAGGAGGGCCGGTATGTGGGTTTCGTATCCAAGTCCAAAATATTCAATTCTTACCGAAATGTCTTACTTGAACTTTCTGAGGAGTGACCGTAAAAGAGAAGATATCCCTAATCTGTTCGATATAATGCCCGTTATGGAAAAGAAAGAGATGAGGATAGTGTTCATGGGAACGCCGGAGTTTGCCCAGTTCATTCTGCGTCGCCTCGTGGAGGATCATTATAATATAATAGGTGTGGTAACCATGCCCGATAAACCGATGGGTCGTCACGGCAGTGTACTTCAGAGCAGTCCCGTCAAGAAATACGCGGTGGAGCAGGGTATTCCCGTACTCCAGCCCGAGAAGCTCAAGGACCCTCTGTTCCTGGCGCAATTGGCTGAACTTAAGGCTGATCTTCAGGTAGTGGTCGCCTTCCGAATGCTGCCCGAGGTGGTATGGAGCATGCCGCGCCTGGGTACCTTCAACCTGCATGCCTCACTCCTGCCGCAATACCGTGGTGCGGCACCCATCAACTGGGCCATAATCAACGGTGATAAAGAGACCGGCGTGACCACCTTCTTCCTTAAGCATGAGATTGATACCGGTGATATAATCAATCAGGAGCGGATTCCCATATTGCCTTCTGACAATGCTGAGACCCTGCATGACAAGCTCATGGCTTTAGGCGCCGACCTTACAGTCAAAACTCTTGAGGATATCCTCGCGGGAAATGTTAAGACTATCCCGCAGTCAGACATACCGGCCGATGAGCTCCGCCCGGCACCCAAGATCTTCAAGGAGACCTGCCGTATAGACTGGAATCAGCCCACCGCCCGCGTCAATGACTTCATCCGCGGTCTTTCCCCATATCCTGCAGCCTGGACCATACTCCGCTCTGCCGACGGCAGTGAGCAGGACTTCAAGATATTCGCTGCTGAGCCGGTCCCAGGCGCTCCTGCACAAAAGCCCGGCACCATAACATGCGATGGCCGCAAGAGCCTGATAGTTTCTACTGCCGATGGTGCTTTGCGCCTCCTGGAAGTCCAGATCGCCGGTAAGAAAAGAATGGAAATCTGCGCCTTCCTTTGTGGCTGCAACCTGTCTGATTGCTCTTTTTTGTGAATGAATTTCGGCCCCAAAAGTGTTAAAAACAGCATTTTGTTTGTGAATTAAGAAAAATTCACATTATCTTTGCCCCATCAATAACAAAATTATCAACTAAATCGAACTGCCTATAGACTGAACTTTACTCCTACAAACCAAGTAAAGAAGAAGTAATGCAGAATTTAATTCAGCTCACTGACGACCAGTTGGTGAACCTGTACTTAAACGGAAACACAAAGGCGTTCGATACCCTTTTATCTCGTTATCAGGACAAATTGTATTCGTACATCAACTTTGTTGTACGCAATCGTGATCTGGCTAATGATATCTTCCAGGATACATTCGTAAAAGCAATCGTAACCCTTCAGAAGGGCAGTTATACCAGTACCGGCAAGTTCGGTGCATGGCTTACACGTATTGCTCACAACCTTATTATTGACTATTTCCGTCAGGACAAGAATGAGAATACCGTCAGCAATGACGCTCAGGAGTATGACCTGCTCAATAACGCCAGCCTGGCTGAGTCCAACATTGAAGACTCCATGATCAACGAGCAGACCTTGGCCGATGTACGCCGTCTGGTCGATGCGCTGCCCGACAATCAGCGTGAGGTGGTCTTCATGCGTTATTATCAGGACCTCAGCTTCAAGGAGATAGCCGATATTACCGGCGTGTCCATCAATACAGCTCTCGGTCGTATGCGCTACGCCCTTATCAATATCCGCAAGATGTCGGTTGATAACGGTATAGCCCTGTCTCTTGCAGTTTAAAGCCGCGGGTCAGGAAGTTTTTTCAAAATACTTCCCTGTTTATATACTATTTTTCAGAGGTCTGCGTTTTATAGGTGTATAAATCAAAGGACGCCTATGGATCAGACTTCTACTACTTCTTCTTATCTTTCTGAAAACTTAATTCGCGCTGCCGTCAGGAACGGCTCATACGGCCGTCCTGCATCAGAATCGCTGGACTTTATCCGCAATTTTGCGGCCCAAATGTGTAAAGTGGCATAATATTGACTACTTTTGTAAACGGATTCAGCATGAGTCCGTTGAATAACACATTTTTCTGATTCTGATTAAATGAGCACCATTGTAGCACCCTCGTTGCTGTCGGCCGATTTCGGCAATCTGCGCAATGATCTGGAGATGATCAACCGTAGTCAGGCTGATTGGCTCCATCTTGACATTATGGACGGTGTGTTCGTACCTAACATATCGTTCGGTTTCCCTGTTCTTAAGTATGTGGCCAAGTATTGCACCAAGCCTCTTGACCTGCATCTTATGATAGTTGAACCTGAAAAGTTCATGGATCGTTTCCAAGAACTGGGTGTAGCTACTTATAATGTTCATTTTGAGGCATGCCGTCATCTCAACCGCACCATATTTGAGATCAAGAACCGTGGCATGAAAGCCGCTGTCACATTGAACCCGTCAACACCGGTCAGCATGTTGAACGATGTCATCCGTGATGTTGATATGGTCCTGCTTATGACTGTCAATCCGGGTTTCGGCGGCCAGAAATTCATAGAGCACTCCATCGAGAAGGTCAAGGAATTGCGTCAGCTTATAACTGATTCCGGTTCAAAAGCCCTCATCGAGGTTGACGGAGGTGTCACCTTTGAGACCGCACCGCGTCTGGTCAAGGCAGGCGTAGATGTATTGGTTTCCGGCAATACGGTTTTCTCTGCACCAGATCCGGAGCAGGCTATCATTGAGCTTAAGAAACTCTGAATTAGCAAGTGAGACTCTCGGACTGGCCCTCTCTAAGGCTGGTCATTCCCCTTACAGTAGGGATATTGATATCGGATACCATTTTAAACACCCGGGCACAGGTGCCGGTTGAGTGTCTTATTGTATCAATAGCGTTACTCGTATTATTTGTACTTGTATTCGGTGGCCGATTCCTGCGTCTTTCGGGATTCTGCCTGTCACTGTCATTTGTCTTTGCAGGGTTGTTGTGCCATCAGATGGAGATGGGGCAGGTTAAGGTCGAATGGCCGTCGCGTTATAATATCTATCATGGCGTAATTAATTCGTATCCATTTGAACGTGAACGTACATATCGTCTTGAGGTTTTCCTGACAGACAGCTTGTATCGGGACCGCAATATCTATCTCTATCTGCCTAAAGACAGTGCGGCGGCATCGGTCCAACCCGGACAGACAATCGTCTTTGACGGAAAGATAAACAAGCCTTCAAGTGAAGGTGCGGATTTTGACTATGCATCTTTTCTATTGAGCCACGGAATATCCGGAACCCTTCGTGTCCAGGCCAAAGACTGGAAAGCGGGTTATCCTGAAGACGGAATAAGCCTTAAGAACCGATGCATCAGGTTCCGTCGCAGCATCATTCTCAAATACAGGGAGTGGGGGTTGTCCGGCAATGCGTTGGCAGTGGCATCGGCCGTAACGCTTGGTGAGAAGAAGCAGTTGAGCGACGGCCTGAGAGAGGTGTATTCCACATCGGGAGTGAGCCATGTCCTTGCCGTATCGGGCTTGCATGTGGGCATAATGTGCTGGTTCCTGTATCTTATCTTTCCGTCATTTCTGTTCCGTAGGGCAAAATGGATCAGGGAGTCGGTGGTTCTCGTCATCTTGTGGTCATACGCGTTCGCGATAGGCCTGCCCGTATCCATAACACGCACTCTGATAATGTTTTCCATCGTTGCGGTCTGCCGTGCGGCCAATCGTGAAGGTTCCGCGCTGAATTCGTTGGGAATAGCCGCTCTGATAATGCTTGCGGTTCATCCGTCCGCTTTGTTTGACATGAGCTTCCAGCTCTCGTTCAGCGCAGTACTGTTCATAGTAGTCCTTACTCCGCCGTTGATGGAAATATATAAGCCCCATACTTTTCCGGGCCGATATCTGTGGCGTGTATCGGTCCTGTCCATATCGGCTCAGATAGGTACTGTACCTTTGGTCATGTACCACTTTTCGGTTTTCTCCACGTATGTCCTGGTCGCAAATCTGTTTGTGGTTCCGGCTATGTTCGTGATAGTGTCTTTGTCCATGTCTCTATGGATTGTGGGATGGTTTGCTCCAGTAAGGGATGTAGTGGTGGATGTGCTGACATGGATGATAGATGCAATGACATCGGCCCTTACACATGTATCCTCCTTGCCTTATTCACATCTGGACCTTTCACTCAGGCACGGGTGGAACATTTTTGTCATATATGCAGTCGTAATACTCGTTTACCTGTGGTACAAAGAGAAACGTTCAAGGCGTCTTGTCCAAGCTCTTGCCTGCGTTGCTGCATCATGTGTTCTGGAGGTCATCCAAAACTTTGTTATTTAAGTTAGAATAAGTACCTTTGCACGATTATGATAGAAAACATATTCTCCGG
>Ga0265298_10005403_pt1 | contig 16045 bp, 15 predicted proteins | sample AusTroGonzalo_MG_3_FD_193486 | JGI IMG/M metagenome (GOLD analysis project Ga0265298, IMG submission 193486) | Bovine rumen microbial communities from tropical cattle in Woodstock, Queensland, Australia - Gonzalo_01 | ecosystem: Host-associated > Mammals > Digestive system > Stomach > Rumen ... | reverse complement strand
AGTTACAGGCTCCGCGGGAGTTACGGGCTCTGCGGGAGTTACGGGCTCTGCGGGAGTTACAGGCTCCGCGGGAGTTACGGGCTCCGCGGGAGTTACGGGCTCTGCGGGTTCCGCAGGAGCAGGATCCTGATTCCCGTTCGCCAGGGCGGGAAGGCAAAGCCCGCCGATGCATAAAGTGATCGCGCAGATGATCGCCAGCAGTTTTTTCGCCATCACTTTCTTCATCATAATCGCCTCCTTATTATATCGATCCAAGTTACTTTAAGGTACTGTTTTCTGGAATATTGCATAACATTCCAGTATTGAAGTATAGTTATAAAGCGGTTACATGTCAACCCCATTTTTGAGATTTTTCTGTGATTTACGGGACAAAACGAGGCCTTTCGTCCCATTATTCCGGCCCAAAACCGTGGAAAAATATGGCTTTTTCCAGATCCCGAGGATATTTCAGTCCAAAAGATGGATAAAACGGATTTTTTCTGATATAATACGACTCAATCCTGTATGAAAGAGGTGCCTGCCTGTGAACGATATTACCTATGTGGGAAAGCACGGGGTTTCCTATAACGTTTCCCGCCACGCCCACGAAAGCTGGGAATTTGTATACTGCACGGCCGGTTCCGGCGCCTTCGTCTTCGACGGCCGGACGCTGCGCTACAGCGAAGGGGACGTGGTCTGCATCCCCCCGATGGTTCCCCATGCCAACGACAGCGAGGAAGGTTTCCAGAACATCCACATCAACATGGTATCCCCGGTTTTCTTCGTTCCTACGCCGGCGGTTATCTCCGACGACACGAACCGTTTCCTCCTGAACGCCTTCAGCGCCGCGCTCTTTCATTTCTATTCCGACCGGAACGGCAGCGCGGCCCTGCTCTCCCTCTATGGAGACCTGATCAGCTGCATCCTGATCTCCCTCCAGAAAGACAAGCCCCTGACCCCCGTGGTGGCCCAGGTGGAAAACGACATCATCGCCAACTACGCCGATCCGTCCTATGAGCTGGACACCTATCTCCATTCCCTGCCGTTCAGCTACGACTACCTGCGGAAACTTTTCCAGAAGGAGCTGGGCGTCACACCTCACCGTTACCTGATCGACAAGCGGCTGCAGCTCGCCTCCGAGCTCCTGATGAGCAACGAGGTAACCGGCGTCAACATGATCTCGGAGATCGCGCCGCTCTGCGGCTTTCACGACCCCCTGTACCTGTCCAAAATGTTCAAAAAGAAATACGGCGTCGCGCCCCGGAATTATCAGGCCGCACAGGCCTCCGGCGCGGCGCCGCATCAAAGCAGCGACACCGTGAAAATATCACTGGAATAACGGATTTTCCGACAAAAAGCCTCCTGCATCATGCCTACGGAATGACCTGTTCCGTTTCCCCGTCAAACAGATAGACCGCTTCATACGGAATATAGAAGGACACCGGCGCATCCATTTCCGGCGCATCATGGCTGTCCACCTTCAGAATCGCCTGCTGGTCCCCGCAGGCGATATACACATTGGTATTATCCCCCAACATCTCCGTCAGTTCCACATTGCAGTCCACCCGGAATGCATCCTCCCGGGGCGCCAGCACGATGGCTTCCGGACGGAAACCGAACACGATTTCCCGGCCTTCCAGCGCAGCCGCGTCCTTCCGACAGGCTTTCAGATCCAGATCGATATCCCCGAAACGGAAGCTGCCGTTTTTCACCGTGTTCCGGGCAAAGTTCATGGGCGGTTCGCCGATGAATCCGCCGACGAACACATTGGCCGGCTTGAAATACAGCTCATAGGGAGTCCCAATCTGCTGGACATATCCGTCCTTCATCACCACGATCCGGTCCGCCAGGGTCATAGCCTCCGTCTGGTCATGGGTTACGTAAATCGTCGTGGCGCCGGTCTCCCGGTGAATCTGGGCGATTTCGTAGCGCATGGTCACGCGCTGCTTGGCGTCCAGGTTGGACAGTGGTTCATCCATCAGGAAGATACCGACCTTCCGGATAATCGCGCGGCCGATCGCCACGCGCTGGCGCTGGCCGCCGGAAAGCGCCTTGGGCAGCCGGTCCAGGTAATCCGTCAGGCCCAGGATTTTCGCGGTCTGCATCACGCGCTTCTCGATCACGTCCTCATCGACGCCCTGCAGGGTCAGGCCAAAGGCGATATTGTCATAGACCGTCATCTGGGGATACAGGGCGTAGCTCTGGAATACCATCGCCACCTCCCGCTCCCGGGGGCCCATCTCGTTCGCGCGCTTCCCGTTGATCAGGAACTCGCCGCTGGAAATGTTCTCAAGGCCGGCAATCATCCGCAATGTCGTGGATTTTCCGCAGCCGGAAGGTCCGACAAATACAATAAATTCTCCCTTTTCGATTTCCAGGTTAAAATTGTGCACCGCATGGAAACCGTTCGGGTAAATCTTGTTGATGTCCTTCAGCGTAATGTACATCCGGCCCCTGCCTCCTTGAGCAAATTCACCAGATTCGGTCTTATTCCTGTTTCCCCGTCCCAGCCCCGTCAGGACAGCTGCTTCATCTCGCTGTAGCATAAGGTAAAGGGCGCCACGCCCTTCGCGTCATTCTGCACCACCGGCTCGGAAATATAATATTCATAGGAGCCGTCCCGGCGTTTTCCAGCCGAATCCCCCAGGCCCGCCACCAGGCAGATATTGGTCAGATTCAGGCTATCCCCCTCAAAGGAGAGGCAGGTACGGACAATTCCGTCAAAGGTTTTCCGTCCCTGTTCGCTGAACTCCGGTCCCAGCGCTCCCAGCCGCGCGCCCTTCATCATCGCATAGGCGATCATGGAACTGCCGCTGGACTCCAGATAGTTCCCTTCCCGGCCGCCCTGATCCACAACCTGGTAATACATCCCAGTATCCGGATCCGCATACCGCCGGACAGCCGTCATCAGCTCTTTCAGGATTCCGGCAATTTCCTCCCGGACAGGCCGGTCATCAATAATTTCCACCAGATCAGCCAGCGCCGCGGAGAACCAACCGATTGCCCGCAGCCAGAAGCAGCGGCTCAGCCCGGTTACCGGATCCGCCCAGTACATCGCCCGGCTGCTGTCATATCCATGATAGTACAGGCCGGTTTCCGGATCCCGCATATACTCCCGCACGCTGCGCACCTGGCGGATAATATCCGAATAGTCCTTCTTGCCGAACTCCCGCTCATACAGCGCCAGGAAAGGCTGCGCCATATAAATGCCGTCCAGCCAGACCTGCTGCACATAGACCGCCTTATGCCAGAAATTTCCTTCCGGCGTCCGGGGGTGCCCGTCCAGCAGGCGCTTCAGGTAGTCCGCCGCCCGGCGGTATTTTTCCTTTCCGGTCCGCCTCCAGGCCTCAAACAGGGTCCGGCCCTCGTTAATGTCGTCCAGCCGCTTTGCCTCCGGGTCCAGCGTCGCGATCGTGCCGTCCTCCCGGACATAGTGGTCAATCACGCTCTCGGCAAAGGCGAAGTATTCCCCCCTGCCGGTTATATCCCCCAGGGTCATCAGGGCAGTCAGCATACAGCCGTCAATATAATTCCAGCTGCCGGGCATGCCTTCCCGGATCCGTTCCATATTCCAGGCCGTCCGGTCGGGAGAAGACTGGGCAATCAGGCCCTCGATATACCGGTCAATCATTTCGTACATAAGCTTACCTTCTTCTCCCGTTCTGATTTTTCGCGTCCGCGGCCACGGCCTTCGCCATCCGCTTCATCCCCAGAAAGAGCATATCCCAGCCCATTACCAGCAGGCCGAAGAGGATCGGCTCCACCCCGACCGGAATCGTATCCGACGGCCCGGCCACCGCGATGACCAAGGCGTTGATCCCGTTATAGCTCAGCACCACCAGCGCCAGCAGCCAATAACCATACAGCAGGTTCAGCAGCAGGGACTTCCAGCCTTTTTTCGGAAACATCATCCACCGGTCATTCCCACCCGGCGTCCGGGCATAGTAGCGGAGGATGTTATTTTCCAACAGGTCCATGACGAGCCCCAGCCCCGCGCCGAGAATCAGCAGCAGGTTTTCCTGGCTCGGAACCGTCACCCCAAGCCCCCAGTAAAAGAAGAAGCAGCAGGCCCCGGCGAACCACCACTTGATCAGGATCACCTTGACCCAGGCGGCCAGCGTTATTTTCGGGCCGAACCGGTACCGGTTCAGTTCCTCCCGGCTGACCTTCGGAGAATTGCTGACGTCGGCAGTCACCAGGTCGTCCACCGCTTTGGTATTCAGCCGGTAATACTCCGACAGCGTCTTCTCCCCATCCTTCGCGGGCGTCTGTTTTTTCCTGCCCATGGGGTCAGTCGTCCTCGCCTCTCAGGTCCAGCGCCGCCATATCCTCATTACCGGCAACATCGATGGATGTATTAATCTTCCGGATCAGCGGCGCGTACACCGGTAGCAGCGCGGTCAGCGCGGCCCCTGCAATCAGGATTATCATATGCACCTTCAGCATCGAAGCCGCGGCAGTGATGTAGCTGTTGGCGCCTGTTGGATCAATCGGGTTGTCCGCCCGGGTAATGGCGTTGGTGATCCGCCCGCCGTAGTAAATATCGCAGTAGATAATCACACCCACCATCAGGAACATCAGCACCAGCATCGGGATATTGACTTTTTTCCGGTGCGGGAACGCATTCATGAAACAGACCAGGCTCAGCATACTGAACAGCATGGTCACGAAACCCGCCAGCCCCATTCCCTGCCCCTGGACTTTAGCCGTGGTATTGGAAATCTGGGTCAGGTTCAGAGAATAGTACAGGAAGGCGCCGGCCAGCACCACCAGCGCGATCGTCTGGGGCTTCCGCTTGAGACCGACTATTTTCTTCCGGAAGAATTCCTTCATACTTATTTCTCCTTCCTGATGGCATTCGTGGTCTCTTTATCGAAAAAGTGTTTCCGGCCGAACCGCAGGGGAACCATATCCCCGCTGCGATAATCCGTCCAGCCGCGCAGCTTGGCGGTGATCCGCAGGTTTTCGCCCATATAGCCGTGAACCAGCGTGTTCATTCCCAGATTTTCGTTGCTGAAAACCTTCGTCTCCATCGTACCGCCGGCGCTGACATCCTCCGGCCGGACACCCAGGGTGATTTCCTTTCCGTTATATCCGTCCAGCGCGGCTTTTTCCTCCGGCGCCAGATCCACGGTAAAGCCGGCGCCCTTCAGCACGCCGTCCTCAAACACCACGTCATAGAAGTTCATCGGGGGCAGACCGATAAAGCCGGCAACGAAGAGGTTCGCCGGAGAATCATACAGTTCCAGCGGCGTACCGATCTGCTGGACATGGCCCATACTCATACAGACAATCCGGTCCGCCAGCGTCAGCGCCTCGGTCTGGTCATGGGTCACATACAGCATCGTAGCTTTGAGCCGCTTATGCAGCAGCAGGATCTCCCGCCGGGTCGCACCCCGCAGCTTCGCGTCCAGGTTGCTCAGCGGCTCGTCAAACAGGAAAACCTTCGGATTCCGGACAATGCTCCGGCCCATGGCCACCCGCTGCCGCTGACCGCCGGAAAGCTGGGCGGGTTTCTTGTTCAGCTGGCTGGTCAGCCCCAGAATCTCCGCCGCGGCCAGCACCTTTTTATGGATCACGTTGGGATCCTCTTTCCGCAGGGTCAGGCTGAAGGCCATGTTTTCATAGATGGTCATATGCCCGTAGAGGGCGTAGTTCTGGAACACCATGGCCATATCCCGGTCCTTGGCCGGCGCCTGGGTAATGTCCTTCCCGTCCAGCAGCAGGCGGCCAGCGGAAATATCCTCCAGACCGGCCACCATCCGCAGGGTCGTGCTCTTTCCGCAGCCGGAAGGCCCGACCAGTACGATCAGCTCGCCGTCCGCCACGTCCATATTGAAATCAAAGACGGCCTGCACCTTGTTGTCATAGATCTTATCCAGATGCTGCAGTTTCAGCTCAGCCATATCACGCAGCCTCCTTCCCGGATTCCAGGGAGGCCAGATGGGCATTCAGCGCGGCGGCCTTCCGATGGTTGATTACGGCCGCGGCAATCAGGCACGCAGCACTGCCTGCCAGATAGATGATCACCCGGATAAACTGCGGGTTCTGCATCACAACAGTTTCCGCGCCGTTCACGGTTACCACAGCGTTATGCGCCTGCACCGGAATGATAAATATCCGTACCGCCTGCAGGACGCCCAGCACATACAGCAGCCTGGAATAGGACACCTGATAGTTCTTGACGCCCTCGGACGCCAGGAACACCATCAGCATAAACAGCAGATTATAAACAATGGAGCCCCCGACCAGGATCTGGTAATACCAGGATCCCACGTCGGATTTATAAATCGAAATGAAATACAGAACATTCAGCAGGATGGCCAGGTAGCACAGCCTGGAGGAGGAGGTGTTCTTGATATACCGCATCCGGTCCCGCTGAATCTGACGATCGTCCATGGCCTGAGTCATGCCGCCGCCTCCTTTCCCTGAGCAATCAGGGCCTGTTCTTCTTTCATGAGCCTGCATTTCCATACGGCGTTGGCAATCAGCAGGATGATCCCGATCACCAGCAGCCCGAAGATCACATAATGAATGTCAAACCAGAAGGTGGAATCCGTAAACAGGGTCTTTTTCTTGGCGGCGTGTTCCGCCAGCGCGGAAAAATCGATGGTCAGGAACTGGGCTTTGAAAACTTCAATCTGCCCATGGGCCCAGACAGCCAGGGCCAGGCCGGCAGCCGAAAACAGGCCGATGGCCGCGTAATTGCCGATATAATAGCGGCGGCGGCTCTGGGTGTTGGTTACAAACAGCATCACCGCCAGCAGGATCATTCCGATGGACGCGTGCAGGAAATCCCCGTTGAAGCCCTGCATATCCATATACACTTCCGCGCCGGAAAGGCTGGTTTTACCGCGGCGGTAGGTACTGTACAGCGCGTCATAAAGATCCGTCATGATTCCCAGTGAATATACAAATATCGCGGCGCAGAGAATCAGCAGCGCCAGACAAATGATTCTTTGAAGTTTCACCTGTTTTTTATACATGACAGACCTCACTCCCGTTCGATTCATGGGAAAACCCTTCCGGGAGAGGAAGGTTCCTCTCCCGGAAGGAAGGGGTTTCAGGAAATGATTAACAAAGCAAGGTAGAACGCCAGCAGGTCTTCCCAGGCCAGTTCCTTGATGTCCAGGTACTGGGCGCCGCCCATCGTATCCTTTACATATCCGGCAGCCGCTTCCGGAGAAGTCATGCCTTCAAGGGTGAAGCCCTTGACGATGATGTCGATCAGCAGGTTCTCGCCGTCCTTGGCAGCGGAGAACTTGGAGTTCAGGTCAGTCAGGTTGCCCAGGGCCTGGTTGTCTTCCTTGGTGGTCGGCAGGACAGTGGGCACGGAGGTGTACCACTCGTTCTCAGTCACAGCCAGCAGCGGGTGCTTGATGGTTCCCAGGCCGATGGCGGTGGAAATCTTCCCGGCGCCTTCCCTGCCGACTTCATGCGTGCACTGGTACTCGAACGCCTGGCTCTTCATGAAGCTCAGCGTGGAGCCCAGGTACTGGCGCGCATAGTTGGTGTAGTTGCCCTTGGCCTTCTCCCACAGTTCTTCATAGGTAGCGTCCGCGATCTTGGGCATTTCCTTGCCGTTGAAGAGGAAGGTTTCGTTCTTGCGGAAGGCTTCGGGGCCGTAGCTCATCATGATGACGCCTTCGGGCGAGTAGGCATAGTCGATCAGCGCCAGGGCGGCGTTCAGCTTGTTGGTGTCGCTGCCAACGCCGGCCTTGGAAATTCCCCAGCCGTCGGTCTTCACGGAGCGCCAGCTTTCGGTGAACCGCATGAAGACGCCGTCCTCGGAGGTACCGTCGTACCAGCGGGCCACGGGCACCATGACCGCCATGTACTTCTCGCCGGCCGCGTTGTCCAGCTTGGTCTTGTTGTACACGGTCTGGGTCTGGTTGTAGTCATAGTGCATAAAGCCAAGGTCATTTTCCAGATAGTTTTCGGTCTTAACTTCCTCGCCGTTGATGAAGGCAGTGGAGATCAGGCCTTCCTCAACCAGCGCGTGCATCCGGCTCAGGGCTTCGTAGGTAGCCACTTCCTGGCGCGCGTCATGCAACTCGCCGTCGGTTCCCACATACAGGAAATCCTGGCGGGATTCGAGGCCGCGTACGCCGAACAGGATGCCGGCGAACCGGTACACATCAGCACGGCGGGCGGTATTGTTCTCTTCGCGGGAAAACAGGCCTTCGATCTTATCGGTACCGTTCAGGGTCCTGGCGTTCGCCACGACACAGCGCAGCAGGGCAACCAGCTCGTCCGCGTCCCAGGCGGCGTTCTGGCCGATAAACAGGTCAGCCCGGTTGGTGCCGTAATATCCGTTGTACGCCTTGTCGATGTATTCCCGCAGCATGTTCACGGCGGCGACACCGTCCAGGGCGCCGGCGGCATTCATGTTCGCGATGATGTTTCCGGCAGCGTCGTAGTCCTTCGCGATGGTTTCCACAGCGGATCCGTCCGCCTTGACCACGTCGATTTCAACCTTGCCGGAGGTGGGCATATAGGGCTGGTAGACAGCAGCCTTCAGGGCGGCGGATGCTTCCGCGGCGAAAGCGCCTTCGCCGTTCAGCAGCTTCTCAACCCAGTCCGTCCGCATCAGGGGCATCTTTTCGATGTCGTCCACGCCGTCGAAATACGGGCTGAAATAGATCGCGCCGTCTTCCACATTACCGGTAATGGACAGCCGGACAATGGGATTCTCGTCCAGATACGCCTTGAAGTTGGGCATCTGATCCAGATATTCGCCAATGTTGACCAGCAGGCCCGCAACGCCGTTTTCGCTCAGCTTTGCGGCGGTACCGGACAGCACATCCACCTGGTCCAGCTTTTCCTTCCAGTAGTCGAATTCGGCGCCGGCGCCGTTGCCCTGGTATTGATCCTCGATGGTGATGCCCAGGATATCCTGAACCGCCACCCAGGTGGGCTTGAAGTCGCCGGAGTGATAGGTCACGCCGTCGGCCAGGGTCACGCCTTCGCCCGCGATTTCGGGATCGAAGCGCAGGCCGGTTTTGCTGTTGTTGTAGCCAACAGCCATGCGCAGCACGGTGCCCTTTTCATAGGGCAGGGTGCTTTCGGCAGCCGCCACGCTGAACACGGAAAGGATCAGCGCCAGTGCCAGTACGAGGGAAAGAATTTTTTTCATACCAGAGATTTCCTCCTTATTATATTTTGCGGGATCCTCCCGCTGGGTAACACCGTTATTCCTTGACGCCGCCGGCATTGGCGCCCTTGGCAAAATACTTCTGAATGAACGGATAAATAATCAGGATCGGGATGATCGAGCAAACGATCAGCGCGTAAATCATACTGTCTGGCGCGTAAACCTGGTTCCACCCTGTCATCTGGTCCGGATCCGTATACATTTCCAGCTGCAGCCGGATGAACACCTGCAGCGGGTGCTCATTCTGGTTGCTGATCATCTGGCGGGCCCAGAAGTAACCGTTCCACCGGCTGATGGCGAAGAACAGCGCCACGGTGGCGATGGTACTCTTGCTCATCGGAATATACACCTTGCTCAGCACCTGCACCTCGGTGGCCCCGTCCACAATCGCCGCTTCCTCAATCTCCGACGGCACGTTTTCAAAAGCGTTCCGCAACAGGATGATATTCATGGCCGCCATACCCATCGCAATAACCACCAGCCACTTATCATCCATAATACCGACCGACTGGAAAACCCGCTGGGTTTGCAGATAGTTCAGGTACTGGGGAACGATACCGGCGCTGAACCACATCGTGAACACGAGGAAGAAGTTGAAGGTCTTCCGGAACAGCAGCCGCTTCTTGCTCAGAGCATATGCACCAAGAATGGATACGCCCAGGGCCCAGACCGTACCGTAGAGCGTCAGGAACAGGGTGTTGCTGTAGGAGTTCCAGAACATATTGTTCTGAAACATGCTGGAAAACGCTTCAAACTGGATATCCTTCGGGAAAAGCACCACTTCGCTGTATTCCACCGCATGGCTGCCGGAAATCGAAGCGGAAACGGCATACACAAAAGGATACAGGCACATCAGCGCGAACACCGTCAGCAGGAAGTAGCTGAGAATTTTGAAGATCAGTTCGGAGATTTCGAGTTTTCTTTTCATGCGAACCGCCCCCTCCTCAGTACAGCGACGTATTGGCCGCCTTGCGGGCGATCGTATTGGCGCCGATCACCAGCAGCATGCCGACCACGTTATTCATCATCTCCGCGGCGCTGGCGATGCCGGTTCCGGCTCCGCCGGCCAGGCCGGTCCGGTAGGCCAGGGTGGAAATCACGTCCGCCGTCATATAGGTTTTGGTATTGTAGAGGAGCAGCACTTTTTCATAACCGATATTCAGCAGCGAGCCGATCCGCGTGATCAGCATAATCACGATGGTCGACAGGATGCTGGGCAGAACCACATAGCGCATCTGCGCCCATTTCCCCGCGCCGTCAATCTGCGCCGCTTCATAGCTGGTCGGCGAGATCGCGATAATCGCCGCGAAGTACACGATGCTGTCATAGCCGGCGCCTTCCCAGATTCCGCTGATCTGATAAATGCCCCGGAAGAAGCCCGGATTGTTCAGGAGGCCCGCGTTGCCGACCTCCTCCGAAATCAGGCCCAGCTTCACCAGCGCCTGGCTGACGATGCCCATCTCACCGATAATGGAGCCCTGCTTAACCAGCAGCGCCACCAGGGACGTCATCACCACCGTGGACATAAACTTGGGCAGATAGGTCATGACCTGCAGCACACTGCGGGCCGCGTTGGAACGGACTTCATTGAAGAACAGGGCAAGGATGATCGGCATCGGGAAGCCGAAGCACAGGCCGTAGAAGCTCAGCAGGAAGGTATTCCTCATGGCCATCCAGAAATTCTGGCTCAGGCTGTCCCCGCTGACCAGCAGCCGCTTGAAATAGCTGAAACCGGAAAAGAGCTGTTCATTCACGGGGAGGACGGAGTCCGTTACCTTAAAACAGCCCAGCAGCTCGTACATGGGGAAATACCGCCAGAACAGGAACACCAACAGCATCGGCACCAGCATCACATACAGACGCCAGTCCTTTACGATGGTCCGGCCCACATTCAGCCAGTAGTGCTTCTCCACATCGTCCCGCACCGCCTGCTCCGGGTTTTCATGATAGGTACCGCTGACCGGATCAAGAATCAGATAATCCGCCGCTTTCCCTTTCATTGAAATCCTCCTTCTTTCTCCTGTTCATTCAGCCGTTTCAGATAGTGCCGCTGGTCCTCCAGCATCCCGTCCAGCCGGGCCATTATCCAGATGATCACCAGCGTAAAGATATAGCTGACCGCGTCCGTCGTGATAAACCCCAGCGCCCCGTTCAGGGAAGCCCCGAAGGCCAGCGACAGCAGCCCGCGCCCGACCTGCATGGCCAGCAGCGTCAGCGCCCCGTAAAGGAAGTTGACCAGCACGGTGTCATGCAGCTTCCGCCAGCCCCACATTTTCAGCAGCGGCAACACCGCCAGCCCGGCCAGGTTTCCCAAGCCGTAAATCACAAACTGGCTGCCGGATCCACGGGAAGCCAGGACGAAAACAATTCCGCCCAGTACCGCGTGGATCCCGGCCCAGGCCCCCCAGCGGACCATCACAATCGCCATAACCGCCGCCACCGCGGACACCGTCCAGGCCTCCTGCGGAAACCACTGGGTAGAGGCCCGGACAATGACCGTTTCGAAAACGATCAGAATCAGGGCAAAGAGCGACAGGTCAATCGCCCGATACTTTTCAATGGTTATACGACCCTGCACCCTGCTCATCCTCCGGTCGGTTTGGCTGAAACTATCCCAAATGTCACACCTATTATACCTGCTGCCCCGCTGATTCGTAAAGGGGGAAAATCCGTTTCCGATATGGCTAAAACGGATTTATGATGTATGAACAACCTTTGTAATTTGCAGTATCTCAGGGCTGTTTGCCGATGTAGGCCAGGATGCCGCCGTCCACATAGAGGATATGGCCGTTCACGAAATTACTGGCGTCGCTGGCCAGGAACACCGCAGGGCCCTGCAGGTCCTCCGGATTTCCCCACCGGGCCGCCGGCGTCTTGGCGATGATGAACTGGTCAAAGGGATGGCGGCTGCCGTCCGCCTGGCGCTCCCGCAGGGGCGCGGTCTGGGGCGTAGCGATATAGCCCGGGCCGATACCGTTACACTGGATGTTATGCTCACCGTATTCCGAGCAGATATTCCGGGTCAGCATCTTCAGGCCGCCCTTGGCCGCCGCATAGGCGGAGACGGTCTCCCGGCCGAGCTCGCTCATCATGCTGCAGATGTTGATAATCTTGCCGTGGCCCTTTTTGATCATGGCCGGAATCACAGCCTTGGAGCAGATGAAGGGCGCGTTCAGGTCCACGTCGATGACCTTGCGGAATTCCTCGGCGCTCATCTCGACCATGGGGATCCGGCGGATAATACCGGCATTGTTGACCAGGATATCCACAACGCCGACCTCGGCTTCAATGGTCTTCACCAGCGCCTGCACCGCTTCCTCGTTCGTCACGTCACAGACGTAGCCGTGGGCTTTGATCCCCTTTTCCTCATAGGCCCTGAGTCCCTTATCCACCAGATCCTGATTGATGTCGTTGAAAACAATGACCGCGCCCGCCGCCGCGTAGGCTTCGGCAATGGCAAACCCGATTCCGTAGCTGGCCCCGGTAATCCAAGCAATCTTCCCCTTCAGGCTGAAAGCATTCATATCCATCGTTTTTCTCTCCTTTTTTATCTCAGTTCTGTGGTCGGAATCCCGTCCATATCATCAAAGGCCTGGTTTTCCCCGCCCATCGCCCAGATGAACGTATAATTGCTGGTTCCCGCGCCGGCATGGATGCTCCAGCTGGGAGAAATCACCGCCTGCTCATTCTGCATCACAATATGCCGGGTTTCCTGCCCCTCGCCCATCATATGGAACACCACGTTATCCTGCGGTACTTCAAAATAGAAATACACTTCCATCCGGCGCTCATGCGTATGGACCGGCATCGTGTTCCAGACGGAGCCGCTCTCCAGCACCGTCATGCCCATACTCAGCTGGCAGGTTTTCAAAACGTCGGGATGGATAAACTGGTTGATCACCCGCTTGTTGCTCGTGGCCGCTTCACCGCAGGGCTTCTTCGCCGCGTCCGCAATCCGGATCAACCTGCTCTCATAGCTGCAGTGGGCCGGGGCGGAAACAATATAGAATTTCGCGGGAGCAGCGGGATCGCAGCTTTCAAACAGCACAGTCTTCGCTCCGCGGGTCAGGTACAGGCAGTCCTTATAGCCCAGTTCATACACGGTATCGTCCGCGATTACCCGGCCCGGGCCGCCCACGTTGAACATACCGCATTCCCGGCGCTCAAGGAAGTATTCCGTGCCGAAGTTCCTCCAGATATCGATCCCCTTATCGATGCTGACGGTCTCATTGACCGGCATGATCCCCAGGGTTACCATCCGGTCCACATGGCTGTAAACCGCTTCCACGGTATCCGGGGTAAACAGCTTCTCAATCAGGAATTCCTTCCGGGTTTCCTCCGTCGTATAGCGCTTAAAATCCCGCTGGTTGCAGCTATAACGAATATCCATTTTCTCTTCCTCCATTTATTGAATTACTTCCTGAACTTCCTGCAGATCCAGCATCGGTCCCTCGACACCATCCACCCGCAGGTTTTTCATTTCCACCCGCTGAACATATTTCAGCACCAGGCCCTTTTTCCGGACCGGATCCACGCCGTCCGCCATGGCCGGCTGTTTCACTTCGGAAGCGTCCTCCGCAAAATCAAAGTAGCTGTCCCGGATGACCAGCTCCTCAACCGGCTGCTCCGGCAAGCCCAGCACATAGGCCACGCAGCCCTGGCATCCCGTCGCCTTGACGTGCTCAAAGCGGATGCTTCCGATCCGCGGCGTGGTGTCGTCGACAGCCTCATGAGCCCGGCTCTGCACCCAGGGGCTGTGGCCGTCCGGATCGCAGAAATACAGGCTGTTGACCACCAACGGAACCTTGACGTTCTTCATCCGCATATGCTCAAAGAGGATATTGTCGACCACTCCGTCTTTACCCCGGCCCCGCCGGGTCTTGATCCGCAGCGCCCGGTCATTCCCCCGCATATAGCAGTGGTGCGCCCGGACGTTCCGCACGCCGCCGGCCATCTCGCTGCCGACAGTTACGCCGCCATGGCCGTCCAGCATCGCGCACCAGGCGATCTCAATCTCGTCGCAGGGCATCCGGTATTTCTTCCCCAGGTCGATCTTTCCCGACTTGATGGCAATACAGTCATCGCCGACAGAAATCCGGGAGCCCAGCAGCCGCACATGGCTGCAGCATTCCGGATCGAAACCGTCGGTATTCGGGCTGTTCCAGGGCGCCTCGATCTGCAGGTTCAGGAAGTCCAGCTCCCTGCTCATGGCGGGATGCAGGTTCCAGGCCGGGCTGTTCCGGAAGGTCAGCCCCTGCACCGTGATCCCGCGGCACCGCATCAGGAACAGCAGGTTTCCCCGGGCCGCGCCCCGGATCTTCTTGGGTTCAACCCACCAGTCGCTCTCCGGCGCCCGGCCGTCAACCGTACCCTCGCCGATCACGGCGGTATCCTGGATATCAATGCCATTCAGCGCCGCGGCGTATCCGCCCGCCCGGCTGCCTTCCCACAGGCCCAGGAGCACTTCCCCGTCCGCGTTCTTCGCCGGCACGGCGCCGGGCAGGACAGGGAAGCGGTTCCGGTCCGTTTCCAGCGCCAGGGTGGCGCCGGCGGCCAGCTCCAGCGTCATATGGCTCTTCAGGAACAGCGGCCCGGTCCGGTAAATTCCCCCCGGAACCAGGACGCGCCCTCCCCGGGGGCAGGCCAGGATCGCCGCCTGGATCATCGGGGTATCGTCGTTCTCCCCGTCCCCCCTCGCGCCGAATTCCCTGACGCTCAGGCAGCAGGTTTCCTTCTTCGTCCGGAAAACCACATGCTCCGGCGTCCCGTCAGCCGTTTCGCTCCTGAGGGTATACTCCGTATCCGGCTCCAGGCCAAAGACGGAGGCGACGGAGCGCGCTTCCTCCCGGAGCCGCTCCCCGTTCAGGAACAGCATCCGGGGTTCCTTCGCTTCATACAGGCCTTCAGGATCCAGGAGCACCGTACAGCTGCGCGGGGATACAAACAGTGTTTTCAATGGGTTTCCTCCCTTCGCGCCCGTCCGGAAAAACTCAGACGGTCTTCCTTTCAAAAGCGAAGTAGCGGTCCGCGTTATTGTAGCTGATATCTGCCACGATTTCTTTCAGGGTCTCGATATCCTCCGGATAGAAGCCCTCCTCCACCCATTCGCCGAAGATCCGGCACAGGATCCGGCGGAAATATTCATGGCGGGGGTAGCTCAGGAAGGACCGGCTGTCGGTCAGCATGCCGACGAAGCCGGCCAGGTAGCCCAGGCTCGCCAGGGATTTCAGCTGTTCGCTCATGCCGTCGAAATGATCGTTGAACCACCAGGCGGAACCGTGCTGAATCCGTCCAACGGCCGTTTCATTCTGGAAGCAGCCCAGAATCGTATCGATGGCAGCGTTGTCATTGGTATTCAGGCTGTAGAGGATCGTCTTCGGCAGACTGCCCTCTTCCTCCAGCGCGCCCAGGAACGCCGCGGTCTGGGCGGACGGCGCGTAATTATCCACGCAGTCGAAACCGGTATCCGGCCCCATCGCCCGGAACATCACCGGGTTATTGTCCCGGCGGCAGCCGTAATGCAGCTGCATGACCCATCCCCGCTTCGCGTATTCCCGCGCCATAGCCGTCATAAAGGCATACTTGAACCTTGCCTCGTCCTCCGCGTCCGGAAGGACGCCGTTCATCCTCTTTTCGAAGATTTTCCGGACCTGCTCATCGGAAGCGGGAGCGTAGACGACGTAGTTCAGCGCGTGGTCGCTCAGTTTGCAGCCGTGATCCTGAAAGAAATCCAGGCGTGCTTTCAGGGCCCTGACCAGGTCATCGAAGGTCACGACGGCGAACCCGGAAGCCGCTTCCAGCGCGGCCACATATTCCGGATAGGTTTCCTTTTCCAGGTTCATCGCCTTGTCCGGCCGCCAGGCGGGCAGCACGGTTACCGGGAAGCTCCTGTCCGCAGCCAGCTTTTCATGC
>Ga0265298_10005402_pt1 | contig 16046 bp, 12 predicted proteins | sample AusTroGonzalo_MG_3_FD_193486 | JGI IMG/M metagenome (GOLD analysis project Ga0265298, IMG submission 193486) | Bovine rumen microbial communities from tropical cattle in Woodstock, Queensland, Australia - Gonzalo_01 | ecosystem: Host-associated > Mammals > Digestive system > Stomach > Rumen ... | reverse complement strand
ATCATGTGGTCATGACGGTAAGGGGGCAGGAAGTGTATTTTACGGCCCAGGCAACGGGCATCGGCCACCAGATCCTTGAGTTTGCTGTATGGGGCGCTGTTCTGTATGCCGCAATCGGCTGCCATACCTGCTAAGGAGGGTACGAATCCGGTCCAGATGATATCATCGAGGTCAATATCATCACCCAGAAGCCATTCCTGACCGCTGTCTGCATCGATTACTGCGGCAAGTGATTCACGCTGCTGACCTGTAAAATAGAGGAACGTGCTGTCCTGACGGAAGGTGTAGGCGTTTGAGGGGTAGTTGCAGGGAGCGTCATTGTTACCGGGCAGGATAATAAGGCCACTGCCTATTTTCTCTCTGAGAACGCTGCGACGTTCAAAATATACTTTCTTGTCAAATAACATATCAAGGGTTCTGTTTCTGTAAAGATAGGCCTTTTTGTTTTAACTTTACCGCGTTTTTTGAATCTTAATTACAGAAGACCATTAACAACGATGATCATGAAACGGTTTATTTCAATTATGGCAATGATGCTCCTGGCAAGCGGGATTATGTATGCCGATGAGATTTGGAGAGATGAGACACTGAGATACGGTATGTATCTGGGTCCGATAAAGGCGGGTGAGGCCAGTCTTGCTACCAAGAACATAGAGTATAACGGCCAGAAGATGGTACAGATGGACCTGATAGCCCGTACCACAAGCGCCGTGGAGAAGATATTCAGCCTGAACGATACCCTTACAACGATTGTAAGCCCGGCAAACTCTGCTCCGGTATATTTCCAGAAGCACTGCTTTGAGGGTGATGACATTGTGCGTGAGAAGGTGAACTTTACCAATGAGAGTGATGGCCGATGCACAGCCGCAATGCAGAAGATATATAAGAACGGCCGTGTGAAGGATTGCTTGGAGACTAGCGAAGTTCAGGTTTATGATATGGTGAGCGTGGTGGGTTTTGCGCATGCCATAGATGCCGGCAGCCTGTCAAAAGGCAAGCGTTTCAACTTTAAGCTAGCCGATGCGTGTGATATCATAGACGAGGTGCTGATATATCAGGGCAAGGAGAGCCTGAAGATATCGGGCAAGAAGTATAACTGCATGGTGTTCAGGCTTGTAGAGCCTTATGAGGAGAAGGGCAAGAAGAAGGAACGCGATATCCTGACTATTTATGTGAATGATGACAGCGAACGCACTATAGTCCAGATGGACATCAAGTTTAAGGTTGGATCAGCCAAGGCAAAAATAATTCGATGATTCATTTAACTTGAGGGATTAAACCTTATATAAGTAGAAAGAATCAAATTATAAACCTTAAATACAATTAAGCAAATGAGAAAGTTTATGGTGGCCGCTATGATGCTTGCGGCAGTAAGCCTGTCAGTCAATGCGGCTAAGAAGGATAAGAAGGAGGCTTCAGAGCCTGTTCTTGGTATCAAATCAGGTGTTATAACTATGGCCAACAATATGGGCCAGTTCCAGGGCATGGGCGGCGGCGCCGGTTTCGGCGGTGGCGCAGGTATGGGTGGCTTTGGCGGCGGTGCCGGTATGGGCATGGGCGGAGGCCAGCGTCCTCAGGGCCAGGGCGGCCAGGGGCAGCGTCAGATGAACTTTGATCCCAGCACCATGGTTACCAAGATATATTTTGATGATTACGGTAAGAAGACAGTAACCGTTACCGAGCGTGGTGAGGCTGGAACTTCACGTTCACTTGCTATCGGTGAGGATAACTATACCATCAACGACGCAGAGAAGACTGCAACCAAGATGCCGTCATTTGGCGGACGTCGTGGCGGTCAGGGCGGCGGTGGCGGCCGTGGCATGGGTATGGGAATGGGTATGATGGGCATGGGCGCTCAGACCACTCCTATGTTCGACTGGGAAAACCTGGATGCCAAGACTATCAAGAAGAATAAGATCAAGGAGCTTGGTGAGGAGGAAGTTGCAGGCGTAATGTGCAAGATGTACTCCATAACCCAGAGCAACCAGGGTTATTCAACACAGATGACTCTCTGGATATACAAGAACCTCACTATGAAGAGCGAGACCGTAACTGATTACGGCACAATGGGCCAGACTGTTGAGAAGCTTGAAGAGACCGATGTTGACCCCGCACTGTTTGAACTCCCCAAGGACTACAAGGTAGAGGAGATGCAGATGGGTAACTTTGGCGGCGGCATGGGCGGCTTCGGCGGCGGCATGGGCGGCGGTGACTTCGGTGGCGGCATGGGCGGCTTCGGAGGTGGCGGCGGCTTCGGCGGCGGCATGGGAGGCGGCTTCGGCGGTTTCTGATTCAAAGTAAGCATATAAAAAAAGCGTTCAAAACTGAACGCTTTTTTTTATGCTCAATTCATACTTTGTCACTCCGTACCCGAACCAATACCCCAGCGCCCCGTTAAGATTACCCACCACATTATCGGAGTAGGGAATGAGGGCCAATGAACCAAAGGCCGCATTTTCATTGAATTTACGCCAGAATTCATATGCGGATGCGTCAATGGCCGCTAATTTGAATGAGACGCTGTCATTATAACTGTAGTACAGTTGCTGCACCTGGAACGGGTTGCTGTTGCCACGATTTACAAAATTCATTTCATTTTCATTGATAAGGTCTCTGTCATAAAGACCCAGGAATGATGCCGTATAGCTTGAGTCCTGGCCAACTACCTTGGTGAAAAAACGGTAATAGCGGTTCTCACCTGATTTGATATGTGCCTTAATGACGTATAGCGTATCGTCATCTTCAGAAACCTTTACCAATATGGAATCAATGGAGCCGGGAGAGGATATTGAGGTGGTTCCAGATGCCGTCATGCCTTTCCATGATACATCCAGCTTATACTCTCCTCCTACCACTCCTTTAAGGTCATTGGTGGTGTAGCAGAGTCCGAGCAGATAATCCTTAGTGAAGGTAGGGATGAGTCTGTATGTGTGGTCATTATATGTAACTGTTACTTGAGCGGTCAAGGCAAGATGTCCGATAAGGTCAGCGGCGTTTTGGGATTTCTCCGTAGCGGCCACGGTTGACGTGACAAATACCACGGGAGGCTCACCATTCTCTATCCAACCCTCTACGACAAGTTGGTCAGGATGTTCCTTTAGATGGTCTGTCATGCAGGAACAAATCAGAAAAAGCACGGATAATATGGCTATAATTCTTTTCATCATATTCAGAAATGGCAGTTATAACTAATGGATGGCATGACTGGAATGATAAAACATGCCATGTGGTACTTGAATGACATCTCATCTTCATCAACCTTGATATACCCCATGGTCTCATTGCTGTGGGCGGTGGCGTTATATAATGAGAGGTTCACTGAATGACGGTATCTGCCATGTGACTTGAGGTGGTATGTGGCAGAGAGGTCAAGCCTGATATATGGATTGAGCTGGCCTGAATTGAACTCATCATATTGGATGATGACTCTGTTGGATATGAAGTACAGGTTACGGGCCGGAGTATATGGATTGCCTGATGCCACTACAAATGATCCGCCGAATTCATAACGGCCTGTGGAATAGTTTATTACAGCGTTTAGCTCATGCTGACGCTCATGGGATGAGGGGAACAACTTGGGATAACCTATGCCGTCACCTTCACGCAGTGAGCGTCCATAGGAGTAGCTTATCCAGCCTGTCAGTCTGCCAGCTTGACGGGCGAGCATCACGCTTGCTCCGTAGTTGTAACCTGAAGAGACATGTATGTTATTCTCAAGACGGTACGGACGTGTGAGCAGGTCAACCAGAAAACCGGTGTATTCAATCTGGTTATGGAGCCTGTGCGCATAGGCTTGCACTGTAAGTGAGTACTTCTCGTCAAGAAATGACTTCTCATAAGTGAGGGTCGTGAACAGTGATTCCTGAGGCTTGAAGTAACGGCCGGCTGCAACCCAGAACTCAATGGGTAGGCCACAGTCTGTCATTCCTGTCTGAGCCAGATACTGATGCCTGATGCCGGCATCAAGTGTTATGACGCCATACCTGAACATATTGTACTGCAGATTGATGGCAGGATCAAGATTCAGATAGCGGTATCCGGCGGCTTCAGTGTAGGCCGATGCGAGCAGGCTGGGGGTGAGACTGAAAGAGTGGCCCAATGCAAAGCGTTTGTCCAGATAAAGCTCAGCTTCAAATGCCTGCTGGCTATCCTGAGTTGCGGTTCCAGCCTTGTTGGTTGATACAGACGGGTCCTGAGGCAGTATGTCATAATATGAGAGGGATGCATTGAGCCTTATGTCATGGGCCAACCTGTTGTCTGATTTAATGCCGTAATGGATGGTATGGGCGGGCATCAATCCCTTGGCGGTTTCCTGATAGATATGTCCGTCAAGCATGAATCCGGACATGAAAACCGATGTTGACGTTGACCATGCGCCTTTATGGTGCCTCCATCGGGCGGCTGCGGATGCATTTCCCCAGTCTGCACCCAGATCCATCTTGTAATCTGCATAGTTGCACTCACCACGGTCATGGCTGTAGAACATGTTGATATCAAATGTGTTATAACTGTCAGGCTTGTAAAGGAACGTCATGTTGGCATCAGTGAATCCGTAACGTAGAGGGTTACCGTTGAATTGCAGCAGGTTACCATAAAAGGTGTTGATGAAAGTTCTCCTGGCGGAGAGTGACAGCGCAGTATTTTCAGTCAATGGCGTGACTATATTGAATTGGGCTGAAATAAGTCCTAATGTGGCTGTTCCGGATAGTACGTGAGGTATTGTATCAACAGGTTCCAGACTCAGTTGTCCGCCTAAGAAAGAGCTTTTTGTGACATTGCGGAATGTGACATCGGGAAAATGATCCTGATTGAAGGTGGAGAATAACCCTGAAAAATGTGATGAGCCATACACCGGAACTCCTGACAACAGGAACAGGTTGTGATAGTTCTCACATCCCTGCACATGCAGACCGCCATTGCTCTCTGAGTTTGTACTGATGCCTGGCAATGACTGTAGGTATCTCATGGGGTCTGTATAACCAAACAGCTTGGGATAATTGTCCATGATGCGGGCATCAATCTTTAGCCCGCTTGTAATGCTTCCGGATATTGCAGAGTAATTACGGTGGGCGGAGAGAGTTACCTCATTGAGCATGATCTCTATGGTATCACTCTGGGCGAGGGCATTACATGTAAAGGACAATGCCAATACTATGAGCATTGACATAGTCCTTCTTAACTTTAATCCTATATGTATATTATGTATGATTATCAATGTATTATATCAAGTTGGCGGAGTAAAGCTTCTGGCTCGGGGTCATGGCCTCGGAAATCACGATACAACTGTGCGGCATCAATGCTTCCGCCTGATTCCAGTAGATGGCGGAACTTGCCGGCTGTCTCCTTGTCAAAGATGCCTTTCTCCTCAAACAGGCTGAAACCATCGGCAGCAAGTACCTCTGCCCATTTATATGAGTAGTAGCCGGCTGCGTAACCTCCGCTGAAAAGGTGTGAGATGGAGGTTGATATTATGCACTCTGGTACGGAAGGGAGGACATCAGTAGGCTTGAGGACGGTTTTTTCAAAATCAAGCACAGACTGTTGAGGAAGGGCTGTAAGAGTGTGCCATGACATATCCAGGATGCCGAACTGTATCTGGCGCATGTGATAATAGGCTGACATGTAGTTCTTGGAGGCCTTGATCTTGGCTATGAGAGAATCAGGCAGGGGCTCCCCGGTCTGATAGTGCTTGGCAAAGGTAGTGAGATACTCTTTCTCATACGCCCAGTTCTCCATGATCTGTGAGGGCAGCTCAACAAAGTCATGGTCAACATTGGTGCAGGTGAGCGAGGGGTATCGGCCCTTGGCCAGAATGCCGTGCAGCGAGTGCCCGAACTCATGGAGCATGGTGGTAAATTCATCATGTGTTATGAGTGAGGGGGTATCGGCCGTAGGTTTGGTGAAGTTGGTCACCAGGCTTATGAAGGGACGCTCCTCAATGCCGTTTTCTATCTTGAGGCCACGGAACTGGGTCATCCATGCGCCGTTGCGCTTGCTGGCACGCGGGAAGAAATCTGCATAGAACAGTGCCAGGAAAGAGCCATCGGCATCACGGACCTCATAAGCCTTTACATCAGGATGATATACGGGGACATCGGCAGGCTTGAAGGTTATGCCGTACAGGCGATTTGCAAGACTGAATATGGCATATATGCAGTCCTCAAGGCGGAAATATGGCTTAAGTTCCTCATCTGTAAGATTATATTGGCTTATGCGCTGTTTCTCGTTGTAGTAGCTGAAATCCCATGGCATAAGTTCATCGCCCTTAAATCCTATTGTTTTGGCATACTTGTTAAGTTGGGCAAGATCCTCCTTTGCTACTGGCAGGGCGGGATCCTTAAGGCGGTCAATGAAATTCCAGACAGCAGTGCCGCTGCCCACCATACGCATCTCAGTCTGATAATCGGCAAAATCCTTATAACCCAATAATGCGGCCTCCTTATAGCGCAGGTCAACAATCTTGCGTATTATCTCAGTGTTGTCAAACTCATCCTGGAAGGCACGGCGGTTATATGCGCGGTACATCTTCTCACGCAGGTCACGGCGGTCACTGAACTTGATGAATCCGCTGTAACTGGGATAGGAGAGGTCAAACAGCCAGCCTTCAGTCTCCTTTTCATTGGCAGCCTGTGCAGCCATGTCACGTATGTATCCGGGCAGGCCTGCCAGATCAGCCTCATCTGTAAGAACCATAGTGAAGGCATTGGTTGATGCCAGCAGATTACGGCCATATTGCAGCGTCAGCAGTGAGAGCTGTTCCTCATACCCGCTGTATGTTTTTTTGTCATCAGGACTTAGGTTAGCTCCGTTGCGTTCAAATCCCTTGTACTGTTTCTTGAGCAGCATTTGCTGATCTGGGTCAAGATCAAGAGAATCACGTTGTTCATATACGGCTTTGACACGTTGGAACAGCTTTTCATTGAGGCTCACATACATATCGTATTCCGTAAGCATGGGAGATATTTTCTCTGCTATGTCCTGGAGCTCGTCATCTGTATTGGCCTCAAGTATATTGAAGAAGATGTCAGCTACGCGGCTCAGTGCGCCTCCGGCGTATTCAAGCGCCTCAATAGTGTTGCTGAACGTGGGGGCATCAGGGTTAGCTACAATGGCATCAATCTCCTGCTTGCCTTCCTTGATGGCTTGTTCAAAGGCCGGCAGATAGTGTCTGTTTTCAATCTTGTCAAACTGAGGCGCACCGAAAGGAAGTGTGGATTCTGTAAGTAAAGGGTTGTTTTGCATATTACATGCTGTTAGTGTTGCCAAAATGACTGTTGTATAAATATGTTTTCTTATTTTACCCATTAAGTAAAAGATATTGCAGAATAGTGAATGCGAAATTACAAAATAATACTACCTTTACGGAAATAATCCTATAATTATGTTTAAGAGATCCTTTTTAATGATTGTTTCAGCCGTTATGCCGGCTGTTATGTTTGCGCAGATACCTGGTTATCGTGCCACGTATTTTGTGGATGGAAATGAGGAGAAAGACCAGTACCGTTCACATGTCTCACTTGAATCCTTGGAAGCAGGCGGTAGTGCCGTGTATGCTACAAACGGAGTTCATCTTGTGCTAACCCGTATTCGTTTGAACAAGACATCAGGTTCAATACCCGATGCTGACCGTAGGGAGACCGGAAAGAATTCTGTAGTCCTGGCCGATGGAGGCAGTAACGTCATTATGGAGTTTTGTGAGGTTAACTCACATGCTCAGTCGGCCGATGGTGTGACTGCAAGCGGCGAGGGCACTAAACTGACCCTCCAGGATGGTAGCATAAACACCTCAAGAGTGGGGGCTGCCGCCGTAAATGCCACCAATAAAAGTAAGATTATAGTTCAAAAGACTGTAGTAAATACCTATTCAAACCAGAGTCCTGCTTTTTACGCCTGCAAGGAGGGTACATTGGAGATTACTGAAGCCCGGGGTGATAACACGGGCCAGGCGGCATCTACATTTTATTCATCAGGAGGTACGATTAAAGCTGAAAAATGTGAGATGTCATCAGCCAAATGGACTATAGGAAGTCTTGACGAGGGCTTGTTGGAACTCACGGGCAATAAACTTAAGGCTGGCGGCGTATGCGGATTCCTGGTTTATGGAGCTGACGGCAAGCAGAGGGAGCAGCGTTCTGCCGGCACGCTTGTACTTGATAAAAATGAGATAACGGTAACAGAAGGCCCATTGATCTTCGTAACCAATGCAGGTGGTACTATCTCATTGTCACGCAATAAGATAATCTGCAAAAATGATGAGATAATCTCCATAAAGGCCGATGAATGGGGCCCCAAGGGTAACAATCAGGGTGATGCCATCATAAACCTTGAGGCACAGACACTTAACGGTGATATATATGTGGACAGCATAAGCAGCCTGGCATTGACTCTTGCCAAGGGAGGCAAGCTTAACGGCAACATCACTGGTGATGCTACCGCCAGACGCGATGTTAAAGTATTCTTGAAAAAGGGTGCCAAATGGAACCTGAAGGGAGAATGCTACATCTCTTCCATATCATTTGAGCAGCCTTTGGAAAAGGGATTGAAGCAACTCAAGGGTAAGCATGTATTGTACTATGATCCTGAGGTTGATACTGAGTTGGGAGGCAAGGAGTACAATACAGGCGGCGGAGTGCTGCGTCCTATGAAAAAATAAAAAGTCATGAAAAGGATATTATATACTCTGTTAGCCTTGATACTATGTGTTCCGATGATGGCGGAGGACATAGAGATAAGTCCTGAGCAGTTGCCTCAGAAGGCCCAGAGTATAATATCCAAGGCTTTCCCTGATACCAAGATAAAGAAAGCCAATATTGAGCGCCGGGCCAGCCTCATTCAGTATGAGGTCAAGTTGGCTGGCGGTGTCAAACTGCAGTTTCGCAAGGACGGGAGCTTGACAGAGTGCGAATGCACCAAGCATCCCGTTCCTGACATGCTTATACCGGCCAAGATCAGGACATTCATAAAAAAAGAGTTTCCTGATAATGACATTATGAGAATTGAGCATGACAGCAAACTGTATGAGTTAAACCTTGATGACGGCACGGAACTGAGTTTCAACAGTTCATACAGATTGGTTGACATAGACCGTGTAGAAAATAAATGATAGGAAGGATGATATTTATAAGAAAGACTTTATGCCATGCTCTGTACATTACCGTACTCATGCTTATGGCATCATGTGTCAAAGAAGACACTCTGGACAACAGGACAACAAAGACCGTTTTGGTCTATATGGCTGCAGACAATACTCTGTCAGATTATGCTAATTCCAATATCATGTCTATGAGTAATTCCATGACTGCAGATATGCATTATGCCAATCTTTTAGTCTATGTTGACAGAAAAGATGCTGATCCGGTGTTATTGCATCTTCATGATCGTAAAATTGACACCTTAAAGGTATATAAGGAACATAACAGTGCGGATGCCGGAGTTTTGAAGGATGTGATAAATACTGTAATAAATGACTGGAAAGCAGACTCTTATGGCTTGATATTGTGGTCGCACGGTATGTCATGGATACCTGAATCACAGATGCATGATGTTGCCGGAAAACAAGGATGGGCTCCTATGCGTTACGGACCATTAACAAAATCTTTTGCTTCAAAAGATATGTCTAACGGTAATTTGTCATACACCTGTATGGAGATAGATGAGCTTGCTGGTGCTATTCCTGAAGGTGTGTTTGATTATATTGCATTTGATGCCTGTTATATGGGCTCCGTCGAGACACTGTATGCTCTCAGAAAAAAGACTCCATATATAATCTCATCCAGTTGTGAGATCATTGGAGACGGCTTTCCTTATAGAAGGGTAACGAGTGATTTTTTGAGTGGAAATGTTACGAAAGTATGTACTGAGTTTTTTTCTTATTATAACTCGTATTATGGATTTCAGCAGACAGCAAGCATTTCATTGGTTAACACAGATGGCCTGGATAGCCTTGCAAGGTGTTTCAAGAAGATCGTTGCAACTCATAAGAATGAAATACCCACATTGGACGTAAGTGATATACAGTATTTTGACAGATTTGAAAAACATATCATGTTTGATCTGGAGGATTTTGTTGATAAACTGGGTACAGACAAGGAAGACCTTACGGAATTCCGCCTTCAGCTTGAAAAATGCGTATTGTACAAGAATTCCACTCCATATATATGTAATGAAATCAAAATGAATACATTTTGCGGATTAAGCGTCTATATTCCTTTGGAATCTTTTGAGGCATCGGGACTAAATGATGATTACCGCGATACGGAATGGAGTAGGGATACAGGATACTGAGGATATTACTAACTGATATTATATTTGTCCTTTTTATGAAAAAGCTATTGAAGTTGACAGTCTTGCTGGGTGCGGGACTGATTGTATGCAGTTGCAAGGGTGATCCTACATTGCCTCGTGATGTAAAGAATTACGATGATCCGCTCATGCAGCATGAGAAAGAGATATCGGGCATAATCAGCAAGATGACTCTTGAGGAGAAGATTGAGATGCTTCACGGCAAGCATTACTTTACATCTGAGGGTGTTCCCGCACAGGGTATTGCCGAGATGTCATATGCTGACGGCCCGTTTGGAATACGTGAGGAGATGGAGCCTCTGTCATGGAATCCGCTTCATTGGTCAACAGACTCCGCAACATTCTTCCCCACAGGATCGGCCCTGGCTGCTACCTGGAGTACAAAAATGGCTTATAAGTATGGCACAGGCATGGCCCGTGAGGCACGTCTGCGCGGTAAGGATATGATTCTGGGGCCTGCCATAAACATTCAGCGTATTCCTACGGGTGGCCGCACATATGAGTATCTGAGTGAGGATCCATATCTGAGCGCACAGCTTTCAGTGGGTTATACACTGGGCGTGCAGGATAACGGCGTGGCTGTCTGCATAAAGCATTTTGCCCTGAATAATCAGGAGACCAACCGCGGTAGCGTGAACGTGATTGTGAGCCCGCGTGCCATGCGTGAGATATATCTGGTGCCTTTTGAGGCTGCTGTGGTTGACGGTAACGCATACGGTGTGATGGCTGCCTACAACAAGATAAACGGTACATGGTGCGCTGAGAATCCAAACCTTCTGGATCAGATACTGCGCAAGGACTGGGGGTTCAAGGGTATGGTTATCTCTGACTGGGGCGGTACCCACAGCACTGTAGGATCAGTGACTGCCGGATTGAACGTTGAGATGCCAACATCTGATTATATGGGTCAGGCTCTTCTGGATTCCGTAAAAGCCGGTATCGTACCAGAAAAGGTTATTGACCAGCGTGTGCGTGAGATTCTGCGTGTGCGTATGGTGGTAGATCCGGTTCCTGCCGATAAGGCAAACAAGCAGATGACGGCTCAGCCTGAGGATGCCGAGATTACATATGAGGTTGCTGCACAGTCTGTTGTGCTGCTCAAGAATGAGGGCAATATTCTGCCTATTGACTTGAGCAAGGTTAAGACCATTGCCGTAATCGGTGATAATGCCGATAAGAAGATGGCTAACGGCGGTGTAGGTGCAGGCGTTAAGGCTCTTTATGAGATTACTCCGCTGGCAGGATTGCGTAATAGATTAGGTGATAAGGCTAAGATTGTTTATGCACAGGGATATACCTCACAGCAGGCCCGTGGCGGATTCGGCGGTTTTGGCGGATTTGGCGGTTTCGGGCGTCGCGGTGGTGCTGCTGCCGCTCCTGCTCAGCCGGACAATACCGCAATCAAGCTGCGTGAGGAGGCTGTCAAGGCTGCCAAGGATGCTGATCTGGTTCTGTTCATTGGTGGTGACAACCGTCAGTGGGAGACCGAGGGCAGTGACCGCAGGAGCATGGATCTGCCTTATAACCAGGAGGAGGTACTGGAGGCTGTCGCAAAGGTTAATCCCAATGTGGTGTTTATTGCTGTTGCAGGCGCTCCGGTTGATTTGAACCGCGTTCAGGCTTGCAGCCCCGCAATAGTTCAGTCTTGGTTTAACGGAACCGAGGGCGGTAATGCATTGGCCGACATTCTTATAGGTAAGATTTCACCCAGCGGACGCTTGCCGTTCTCATATCCAATCAAGCTTGAGGACAGCCCAGCATACGCTACGGGCAGTTTCCCGCAGACCGATGCTCCTGTAAACCAGGATGTGTTTGTATCACTGGTGCAGAAGGATGACAAGGCTGAGGAGATGCTGAAGGGTGCAACAGGTCGCGGCACAGCACTGTACAGTGAAGACCTGCTGGTAGGATACCGTTGGTTTGACACCAAGAACAAGCCGGTTATGTATCCGTTCGGATATGGCCTGGGTTATTCTGAAATTGAGTATTCTGGCTTCAAGGTTCTTAACAGCGAGTACCGCGACGGTGAGGATATCCAGGTTGAGCTTACAATTAAGAATCTGGGTAAATACAACCAGTATGATGTTCCGCAGGTTTATGTTCACCGCGTGGATTCAAAGGTTGAATGGCCTTACAAGGAGCTTAAGGCTTTCCAGAAGCTGGAACTTGTTCCCGGTATGTCAGTGACACTTATAATGGATGTTCCCGTCAGCTACCTCAAGTACTGGGATGAGGCTAAGCATGACTGGGTTCTTGAGCCGGGCAAGATAGAGTTGCTGCTGGCTCGTGATGCCGGTAATGTGGTGGCCAAGGCTGAGTGCTCAGTGAAATAGATTAGATTGAATAAACAAGGGGGACGGTTCTAATATGTTTAGAAGCGCCCCCTTTGTTTTTGGTCTGACCTAAGTCTAATCCAACTGAAGCATGTAGAAGCTGGTGGTTGTAAAAAAGTTTCGCATATATGGTATTGCGCCAACCCAGCGCCACAACTTGCGCGGTTTGAGATGGAACTTTATCTCATAGTGCGGGTTTATGAAATAAAACAGCCTGTCAAGTATAGTGAACGGTTTTGTCTTCATTACCCTTTCAAATTTACCTATGGGACATTTGCAGCGTTTTATATCCAACAGTTCATTAATGCATGACTCTTTCTCCTTGAACGCCTTGAGTATGAATCTGTAAAGGAATGCCGGCAGAAGATGGAACCAAGGCAAATGTGACAGGAAACCGCTTTTGCATATCTGCTGATGTCCTCCAAATGGCATCTGCCATGCCGGGAATGACATGAACATGTATCCGCGCGGCTTTAGCAGACTCTGGCACTTGGTTATAAACTCATCCTTGTCATAGATGTGCTCAATGACATCATGGCAAATAATGAGATCAAACTGATGTTCAAGTTCTTTTAGCTTGAAAACATCCTGGGCAATAAAACGGCCCTGAGCGCCATCCTCGGCAAAGAATTTTTCAGCATTGACAATTTTTCTTTCGTCCAGGTCAACGCCAACCACATCACACCCCTTGCGTGCAAACGGCAACAGGATTCCGCCTTCACCGCAACCTATCTCAATAACCTTCAATCCATTCTCTAAATTGACAAAATTCTCTATATATGGCATGAAATATTTAGTGCCGGTAATAGCTAACTCGTCATAGTATTGACGGCGGTTTTGTTGTCGGGCTTGCATGTTAAAGTGTTGTTTTATCTGATTGTTCGCGAAGGTAGTGTTTTTTGGAATCCGTTTAAAAGATTCTTATTAATTTCGCGTTGAAAACAATCAAAAGACCCTCAATAATGGCAATCAGAAAACAGGTTCATACATACGTGGTAAAGAGTTTTGAGTGCGACAGAAAGGATACTTTGCGTCTGCTTACGTTGCTTAATCTGTTCCAGGATATCGCTGATGACAGCGCCAATGAGATAGGCATCGGATATGATTACCTGCGTACCGTGGGTAAAGCATGGATCCTGATAGCCATGAACGTGGAGATAGACCGGATGCCGCACCTTCAGGAGGAGATTACACTCAAGAGCTGGCCTTCAGATATGTCGGCCTTATATACCGAGCGTGAGTTTGAGGTGTGGAGCGCGGACGGACAGCGTATCATTCGTGCTTGCAGCCAATGGATTGTGATTGATTTTGCCTCACGACGCCCGGTGCATCTTAAGGAGTGGCTGCCTGAGTATGAGCCTATCCGTGAGAAGGTGATCCTTGAAGACCGGTTCCCCAAACTGCCTGCTGTGGAACGTGAGGATTACAGCGAGCGATTTCTGGTGCGTTACGATGATATAGACCGGAATGATCACGTAAACAATGCCATCTACTCACTATGGGCCAGCGAGAGCCTGGTTCCGGAGTACCGTCTGGAACATGAGCCCGCCAGCCTGGCAATCAACTTCAGGAAAGAGGGTCTGTTTGGTGAAAAGATATTCGTTTCCACTCAGATGGACGGTAGCAACTCTCTTCACAGCATAAAGGCTGAAGACGGCCGTGAACTTGCCCGCGTCCGCTTCAGCTGGCGCTGATTGAGGGGCACAAAGGGGACGGTTCTTTTTGTGCCCCTCGCTACAACACCTTCTAGCGCAATAAATAGGGGCACAAAAAGAACCGTCCCCTTTGTGCCCCTCTTGGTGCCCCTCTTTAGCCAGCGTTCTGAATGGATTCGAAGGATTCAATGTAGGCTTTCTGTTTGAGATTTTGCAAGGCGTTCACGTCTTTGCCGGTTAAGGTTTTGGCCGATAGGGCTTTGCGAAAAACAGACAGGCGGTGAAGGTCAGATCCGTAGAAATCATATTTTCCTTCCAAAAGCAGATGACGGGCTTTGACGGCTGCTTCATCACCGTACACGCCAGCCAGCGACATTATACTCAATTGGAACCTCACTCCCATATCCTTGAGCCTGTCATAATCCTTGGGCGTCATGTAAAGATAACGTTCAGGATGAGCCAAAACGGGGAATAGTCCGTGCCTGCTTATCTCGTTAAGGGTCTGGTATAAATGTATGGGCGGATTAAAATATGAAGTCTCTACCATAAGATGCGTTCCATCTCCCATAGTGAGTAAGTCATCATCATAGAAACGCTGTTCAAATGTTGAGTCCAGCATATTCTCTGAAGCAAGGTGCATGATGAGAGGCCCATTGTAAGCGTCACACAACTTATTGAATCCTTGACGCAGCTGACAGGTTGAATTGGGATAGTCATCCATGATATGCGGCGTAAGCCATACTTCACTCACACCAGCCTCTTCATAGTAGGAGAGGGCTGCCAGTGATTTATCCAGGCTGCGTACGCCATCATCCACACCCGGGAGAATGTGGCAATGATAATCTACAGCTCCTTTCAGGAAACCTATTTCATCTAACGAGTAATAATGGGAAAAGGGCCACATACGCTATGCTTCTACTGTTGATCCGTAAGTGTGATAGCCATAGCCATACTTGCCATAGCTATAACTATAACTGTATTTGTATCCATAATGGCCGATTCTTTCGGTACCATTGAGAATGACACTGATGTTATTGTATCGCTTGGAGGTGTAATAATGGTCCAGCTGAGGCAGAATGGAACGCTCCGTAAGGCCTGCCATCACCACTAAGATGCAGGAATCGGCCAGCGGGGCCACCACGTCAGGGTCAGTCACGATTCCAATGGGCGGGCAATCCAAAAAGATGTAGTCATACTGTGAACGAAGTGAATTCAGCATCTTGCCAAGCCTAGGCCCAGCCAGAAGTTCAGCCGGATTAGGCGGCATCACACCCACAGGCATGATATCCATCTTACTTCCGTCAACATCGTGTACAATCAGGGATTCAAAATCATCGGTCTTGCCACTCAGATAATCTGCAACGCCTTTCTTGGGCTTGCCAACCAGAAGACTGAGCGTGAGTTTCCTTAAATCAAGGTCTATCACCAGCATACGACGGTTCTTGAGGACTATGGCTGCGGGCAGATTGGTTGAGATGAATGTCTTTCCGGAATTTACATTGAATGAAGTAACCATTACTATCTGACTGCCGCTGTCTGTTGTGTTGCGCATGAATTCCATATTGGTACGCACCACGCGGAAAGATTCATTGACTACGTCACGGCTATGTTCTTTTACCACTATTTCACGTTTCTTTTCCTCATGGCGGCTCTTGCCGGCAATATAACGGATCCATTCCAATGCCCTTTCATGGAAATGCTTCCTTGGAGAAATAGAAGGGATTTCGCCAAGGAAAGGAACGGAGAGGTTTTCCAT
>Ga0265298_10005401_pt1 | contig 16050 bp, 13 predicted proteins | sample AusTroGonzalo_MG_3_FD_193486 | JGI IMG/M metagenome (GOLD analysis project Ga0265298, IMG submission 193486) | Bovine rumen microbial communities from tropical cattle in Woodstock, Queensland, Australia - Gonzalo_01 | ecosystem: Host-associated > Mammals > Digestive system > Stomach > Rumen ... | reverse complement strand
TCTTGTGATAGCCATACCGTATCGTTTTCCAATCTCACATCAACAGCAGTAGTACCATCTGCGGTTTGGTAGATAACGATTTCTCCTCTTGATGCATTATTTGTATTGTTTTCCATAATTGTGTATTTTTGATTGATGAATGAATTGAACGTCATAACCGTTCCGGCACTGGATTGGGACGGACAATGGCACACCGCTTTCACCGTGTACAGCGAAGCCGACGGGGTCCTGCGGACCTCGTCAGGGTGGACGTTGAAGGATGCACTCGATTTCTTTGCCCGGAATTATGGGCTGAGAAGAGAGTCTTTGACGGTAATGCGGCCTTTCAAGCCGCAGAAGTAATTCCCAGGCATAGAGCATAGTTATCCTTAGAAGGGTTATACATGCTCCGTTTGATCGAGGACGGAAAACCTGAGAATTGATTCAAAGATACGAATTAAACCCGGTTTTGACAAGGGACAGAGTGAGCTAATTCCTTCGTAGATGACTCGAAGATGAAAGAAGGAAGAGATTTTGAAGAATTCTTTTGCCGATTCAAGAATAAGCAGTATATTTGCATTAGAAAGTTAAGCGATTCTACGGATTCGCTGATCTAGGGCTGATGAGTTTCTCGTCAGCCTTCAGTATTATATAGAGGTCGTACTCCGATGGTATTAGTATTTTAATGTAAAAGTCGCCTAAAAGATTTGCGAAATCAAATAGATGTAAGTATATTTGCACCAAGTGATTCTACGGATTCACTGCACACTGGGCTGATGAGTTTTCATCAGCCTTCAGTTTTTTATACGGTTTTAGATACAGAGTCTGGTCCTGACGGATTTTTGGCGTTCGACCACGGAGAGGACCCTTGGTCGCAATGACTAAAGTAATTGCGACCATCCCTTCGGGCACGGGCCCTCTCCGGTCTCACTGAGCACACTTCTCCCCAAAATTCCTATTCGGCCCAGCCTCTGCATCCAAAACCTTATTCAAAAAAACCTCAAATAACTAAAAATGATTATATTTGTATGAATCCCTTTTGCTATGACAGATATTGAACAGATTCTGGAAGAACTGCGTGTGTTCAACCAGGAACGGGACTGGGATCAGTTCCACAATGGTAAAGACCTGGCCATTGGCCTCTCCGTAGAGGCGTCAGAGCTTTTGGAAGCATTCCTATGGAAGGCCCCTGAGGACGTGAATCCGGAGAAGATTAGAGAGGAATTGGCCGATGTCCTCAACTACGCTTTCCAGATGGCTGATAAGTATAATCTTGATATCAAGGAGATTATGCTTGAAAAGATTCGTAAGAATGCGGCAAAGTATCCCGTGGACAAGGCTAAAGGAAGCGCAAAGAAGTATAACGAGCTATAGTATGAGCCAGAACACCCTCATTATCCGTGATTATTCTTTCCCTGGTGCTGAGCAGGAGATTGCAGCTGTCAATCATGGCACTAATTGGCCCGTTGTTTATTTGATATACAACGATTTCGAAGTCTACGTTGGTGAGACCACAAGTGCATATGTTCGTTATTGCCAGCATGCCGATAAAAACGGGAAGTATTATCATGACCGTCGTCGCCTGAATCAAATCAAGATTGTTTTCGACGATCAGTTTAATAAATCGGCCATTCTGGATATTGAGCAAAACCTCATCCACCTTCTGGGAACTGATGCCGCTATTGAGGAGGAGAAGGGACGTCATGGCCGAAAATTGCAGAATAAAAACGCTGGCCAGTCATATTCGCACGATTATTACAACAGGGCCATTTATCAAGCTAAAGTAGAGCAGATATGGAGTCGTTTGTTCCGGAAACGTTTCGTCAACAATCCATTTCCGGATATAAAGAACTCGGACCTTTTCAAGTACTCGCCCTACACAAGCCTTACGGCCGAACAGGAGTTGGTTTGCCGCGATATTATCCGAGACATCATCACGAAACTTAGTGGCGAGCAAAAAGGCATGGCCGTGATAAGAGGAGTCGCCGGAACCGGGAAGTCATTGGTGCTCATTAATATGATCATGACGCTTCTAAAAAGCCGGACTGTTCATTATGATTACGACTTTGAACAAGATTCCGAAGATGATATGGACGAGCGTTACGCGTTACATGCAGAACTCGAGCGCTTTTATAAGATTTGGAAGCAAAAGACTGGCTACGATGATCTAAAAATTGGATTTGTTGTCCCCATGTCATCGATTCGAGCCACTTTTAAAATGGTCTTCAAGTATGCTGGAAAGTCTACAAAGGGGATGAGTGCAAGTATGGTTATTGGACCGAATGAGGTGGTTATTGATAAAGGCGAGCGTGACTATGATCTTGTTTTTGTTGACGAATCTCATCGATTAAAGAGAAGGGTAGCGATGTCCGGGACTGAAATGGGAGCATTTGACAAGTGTTGCCACAAGCTCGGTTTGAATCCTCAGGAGGCGACGCATCTGGATTTTCTACTTAGAAAAAGCCGATATCAAGTGCTTGTCTATGATGAGAATCAGAGTATTAAGCCTACTGACATTCCAGCAACAAAGATGAAGGCCCAATTGGATGCTCACGTTACCATCCGCCGGGATTTGAAATCTCAGATGCGTTGTCAGGGAGGTGGAGATTTCATGCAATACATTGATGATATCTTCAATCTCCGTAGCCCTAAGTATCAGAGCTTCGGGAGTTATGACTTTAAGTTATACAACGATCCCAATGCTATGATAGATTTCATCTGCAGTAGCAATTCAAAAGAAAATCTTTGTCGCACGTTGGCGGGTTATTCTTGGGAATGGGTTTCCAAGAATGGTGGAAAAACTCCGGATATTGATTTGGAAGGTAAGAAATACTTCTGGAACAGGAATAGCAGTCAGTGGATTCTAAATAGTGAACCCAAAGAGATTGGTTGCGTTCATACTTCTCAAGGGTATGACTTGAACCGCGTAGCTGTTATCCTTGGTCGCGAAATTGACTACGATCCGGGAACACAATCCATCGTTATAAACCGAGAGCTCTTCTTTGACTCTAAAGTCAAGCAACAAACCACCGATACACAGCTGAAACAGTTCATTATCAACGCTTATAAAGTGATGCTTGTGCGCGGTATTAAGGGCTGTTATGTGTATGCATATAATAAGAATCTGCGAGAGTATTTAAAGCAGTTTATTCCAGTCGCCAAATAATGAAACGTTGTTTTTACGATGACAGTATTGCTGGTTTCCTTGCCCGAAAGGATGAGGAAATTCTGGGTGTGCTATCTAAAGACAACACTTTTGACTTGACCCTAGAACAACGTGACGCGTGGATGGAAGAGATTGGCGTGATGAAAAGCGTCCTTCATGAACTTTGCGTTCAGGGGCATATCATCTTCGAATACACAATCCCTCGTCTCGGGAAACGAATAGACGTCACATTACTTATAAAGAGCACCGTATTCTGTTTGGAATTCAAGGCTGGAGAGGATTGCTTCAATGCGAATGACAAGGAGCAGGTATGGGATTATGCGTTGGATTTGAAGAATTTCCATGAGGAAAGTGCAAGTCTGACCATTGTGCCGATTCTGGTCGCAACAGAGGCTGAAAGCATAGATAATGAACTCGTTTTCAGCTATTATGACGACAGGGTATTTGAGCCTTTGTTTGCCAATTCACAGACTCTTCTCCCGCTTATACAGAATGTTTTAGAGAAGGAACAATCAAAAAGTACAATCAATCCTCAAGACTGGATATACAGCCGATATTCCCCAACTCCAACTATTATTCAGGCAGCATCAGCCCTTTACATGAATCATAGCGTAGAGGATATAACTAAGCATGAGGCTGACAAAGCAGGAATTGACAGTTGTACCCAATTCATCCTGGATGTCATCCGGGAATCCAAGGAGAAGAAGCAAAAGAGCATTTGCTTTGTTACAGGCGTGCCTGGTGCTGGCAAGACTCTTGTCGGATTGAATGTAGCTATCCAACAAGAGCAGGGAGACCTGGCCGTATATCTTTCTGGAAATGGCCCGTTGGTAAAGGTCCTGACCGAAGCTTTAGCAAGAGATAAAGTCGCCAAAGAAAAAGCGAAAGGAATACGGTGCACAAAGACAGAAGCCGAAAGGCAGGTAAGCCGATTCATCCAGATCATTCACCGTTATAGGGATAACATGCTTGCCAAGTTGAAGTTACCGATTAGTGGAGAAATCGAAATTGATCCGAATAAGGTATCTTCAGCTGCCAAGAATAACGCTGCCGAAGTGGAAAACGTTGCCATCTTCGATGAAGCGCAGCGTATGTGGGATATGCGACATTTAAGTGCCTGGCTTGCACGGAAAAAGGGGGTTGCCAATTTCCCGATGTCTGAGGGAGAGTTCCTGATTTGGTCGCTAGATCAGCATAAAGACTGGGCCACAATAGTTTGCCTTGTTGGTGGCGGACAGGAAATCAACTCCGGTGAAGGAGGCATCGGTCTATGGATTCAAGCTCTTAATGAGACTTTCCCAGATTGGGAGATTTACATCTCCAATAACCTAACCGACAAGGAATACGCCGAAGGAAACGTGGCCGAATTACTGGCCGATAATGCTCATGTCCATACATGCCCCGATTTGCATTTGGCAGTCTCCCAGCGTTCATTCCGCGCTGAAACGCTTTCTCTATTTGTCCATCAACTGCTTGACAAGGATGTCGACTCCGCTCGGAAAACCTATGAACAGATTTGTGAGCGTTATCCCATTGTATTAACACGAGATCTTGCCAAAGCAAAAGCGTGGCTCCGCGAACATGCTCGAGGTTCAGAAAGATACGGCATGCTTGTCTCGTCAAAGGCATTCAGACTAAAGCCTTTGGCAATTGACATCCGTACCCAGGCCGACATCGTCCCTTGGTTCCTTAATCCTATCACTGATATCCGTTCATCTCTCTTTTTGGAAGATGTTGCCACAGAATTCGACATCCAGGGGCTTGAACTGGACTGGACATGTCTGGTGTGGGATGGAGACTTCAGGTTTGACCTCAAGGGCCGGAAATGGCAACACTTCAACTTCCGCAGCGACCGTTGGCAGAATATCAATCAGGAGGAAGGAAGAGTTTACCAGCTTAATGCCTATCGCGTTCTCCTTACACGTGCACGTCAAGGCATGGTCATCTGCGTTCCAGAAGGCAATAAGGCCGATGATACCCGTAAGCCGGAGTTCTATGATGGGACTTATGAGTATTTGAAGATGTTGGGAATAAAGGTATTACTATGATGGAATCTTTAGGTCCATTGTTAGGGGGACTCATAATCATCGGGCTATTCTTCCTGCTCCGGTGGCTGATTCCGTCTAAAGGCAAGGTGGGAGAAAAGGTGGTGGCCAGCAAACTGGATCACCTTCCGAAAGATCAGTACCGAGTGCTGAACAACGTCACTATTCCAACGCCCAAAGGAAGTTCACAAATTGACCACCTGGTGGTGTCGATATATGGCATCTTCGTCATCGAAACCAAGAACTACAACGGCTGGATTTATGGCGGAGAACATGCCGAATACTGGACGCAGAACATCTATGGCAACAAATACCAGCTCTACAATCCCATCCTCCAGAATGCTGGCCACGTTAGGGCGTTGAGGAGAGTGTTGAAGGATTATGAGCCGCTCCCGATTCTGCCAATCGTCGCTTTCTCTGGCAAGGCCGATATTAAGGTCAAGGTTGAAGAGGCTTGCGTGGTGTACTGGAGTCAGATTCGCAAGGTCATCAACCAATTCGAGGAGAAACGCCTAACCTGGCCCCAGGTAAACGCCATCTGCGATGCCGTTCAAGCCGCACAAATTGAACCGAGTAGGGAGACCGATAAGCAACACCTGAAGGACATCCGTAGCGCACGTGAGCATAAGTTTGACTCCATCGCCTCAGGACGTTGCCCTCGTTGCGGAGGCACACTGGTCTTTCGTAAGGGAAAGTACGGCAAGTTCTACGGCTGCTCCAACTATCCCCAATGCAAGTACACGCACCCAGCATAGCATTATGAAATTAGAAGAAGCCATAGTGTTCCTGCTGGCCAGCTCTGGCTACGGAATGAAGACAGAGCAGATCGCCCGTGAAATCAACGAGCGAAAACTCTACGAGCGCTGGGACCACGAGCCGGTCACCGGCAAGCAGGTCTATGCCGTCATCATGTCGCACCCGGATACTTTCGTCAAATCAGAGGGCCGAATCCGTTTGATGATATAGCCGCTTGACGATTGTCCAATAAAATTCGACACGCATTTCATTATAATAGCGTGCATTGCACCTACCTTTGCAAAAAAAGAGAAGTTGCTATGGCTAAAACAATCGGAAATCTTATTGAGGAGGAGGTAAGAAAACAGGGCTGGGTCATTAAAGACTTCGCCGAGAAAATTTGCTGCACACGTACAAATGTGTATGATATATTCAATCGAAGCAAAATGGACGTGTCGCAACTGGAACTTATCTCCCGTGTCCTCAAGCATAATTTCTTCAAGGAACTGGCCGATAACCCCGAATTGGCTGATGCTAATAATCCTGAGGTCGAAAAGGATCTACAAAACCGTAGGGCAGTCGCTCAATTCTTTGACGTCATGCCCAGAGTCCTTAGGAATCTGCACATCTATACGAATATCGTTATGCCCATTATGCAGAACGAGTTCAATGATCCACTTCCTGATTATGGTTTGTCAGACTACGCCATCTTTTTCACCACTGGCGAGCGCCTTTACGATAGATTTAGTAAGGAAGGATTGGGCATATTTGACGTGCAGACCTATTATGCTCCAGGTAATCAGCCTGTAGATATTTGGCACAATACAATGAACCATCAGTGGTTTGTCGATGTGAAACTGGACTACAAGACCGAGCAGGAATGGGGAGACATTATCGTCCACCTATTCCAGTTCTGGATGCAGGCCATTAAAATGCATTTCAAAGATTAACAATGGAGACACCAGATATCAATATCTTCACAGAAGAGAGAGTCTGTGAATACAAAGGACGAAGATATTATGTCCGTGACAATGGGGCAGTTTATCGTCAGTGCAAAGAAGATGGAATAAGGCGTAAGTGGGATGAGGAGTGGACTTTCGGGATATTTGACCCGAAGACAGGATACATGCTTATTGGTCAGGAGCGAGTTCATCGCATTGTTTGCTGGGCATATCACGGGGAGCCCGTCGGGGATAGAAATGTAGCGGACCATATCGATACCAACCGTTGCAACAATCGCCCCGAAAATCTTCGATGGGTGACCAAGTTGGAGAACACCCTGAACAATCCCATTACCAGAGCTAAGATTGAGCTTATCTGTGGTAGCGTTGAGGCTTTCTTGGAGAATCCTAGTCTTCTATATGGGCACGAGTCGGAGAATCCGAACTTCACCTGGATGAGAGCTGTAACAAAGGAAGAAGCCCAAAGCTCTCTTAAACGGTGGAAGGAGTGGGCGGCAAAGCCAAAGGAAGAACGGAAGCCGAAAGGAGAAGGTGTGGGGGAATGGATTTTCGAAGAAGAAAAGACTGTGGAGCCTCAAAAGCCGAATAATCGTTCCCATTACGTTGGGCCTTATAAATCCTACGCTGAACATATTGCGGCCGTTGAGGAGATGAATATGAGGCAACAGGAATTAGACTACGGTCTCAAAGATTCTCTCACTCCAGGAGCCAAGCAGTTGGACTGGAAGACGCCCACAGAGTTCCCGCAGATCCCGCAGGTAATAACCGCCACGCCTCTGCAGGATTATCTGGCCCGACTTCCAAAGGGCGCCATTTATACTAGAAACCGCTGGGGAGAATCACCTGTTTATGATGCGGCAGTGGCTGAAGATGGTAGCCACCTGGCTGTAGTTACAGAGATATCAGGCGTCACCCATTACGCACTGTCAGAGGTGACTTTTGAGAATGGTTTCTTCGTCCACAAGAGCATCCGGACATTCTTCACGGAGGAAGGCGCCCAGAAATTCTTCACCGAATCTCGTGGCTTAGAATGGACCGGCGGGGATGTGATGGAAGACTACTGCTGAAGCCGTTTCCTTTGATATCTGGACAAAAGTGAATAAATTTGTAAGACCATAAAAACGAGACTCTTATGAAAAAGACTCTATTAATAGCACTCCTTACACTGTTTTCCGCGGTGTGTTTCGGCCAGGATGGCGGCCCCCTCAAGTTCCTGGGAATTCCCATTGACGGAACAGAAGCTCAATTCGCAGCAAAGCTGAAAAGCAAGGGCTTCACTTACAATACTGTCTACGAGAGCTACAAGGGGCAATTCAATGGAAAGCCGGTCGATGTGTATATTCACACGAACCACAATCTGGTGGACCGTGTTTATGTGGCATTCCCATATACGACCGAAGAAAGCATTCGTGTTGAATTCAATCGTCTTCTGGCTCAATTCAAGGACACCGGCAAATATATGGACCTCAGCATGAACGAGGAGATTCCTGCCGATGATGACATCTCCTATGAAATCACGGTCAATAACAAGCGGTACCAGGCCAGCTTCAGCTACTATGATTCCGACCGTGATCCCGTTGCCTTTATGAATGACTTGCTGGATAAGTTCTCCGAATTCTTCACCGAGGAACAGCTAGCCAAACTGAAGGAATACGCGGTAAAGGCGATGGATGTTCCTGAAGATCAGCGAGAGGCTCTGCAGGCCGAAATGATGGCAGAGATGCAGAAGATGGGGCTGGGGCAGGACGAGAATGCCGAGCCAGATCCAGAGAAGGCCTTTAAGTTCCTAGCCACCTTTATGGATGGTATGAAGTCCCTGGCCGATGGCGATGTTTGGTTCATGATTCACGAACGCTACGGCCGCTACCAGATTGGCCTATACTACGACAATCTCCACAATCAAGCCCACGGGGAAGACCTCTAATCGCAACGCTCACTTCAGTGGGCGTTTTTTATTTCGAACTGTCCAGACTTGCTGAATCGTCCACACCTACGCGAACGTGGACATTTTCATTTCCCGGCCTCCACAGTCTCTGCCGGTCCAGATCCAATGAGCCTGACCAGGTTGGGATATAGGTCCAGGCGGATGATGCTTTCCAGTTCATCGATGCTTATCTCCAGGGCGGTGGCTTTCTGCTCAAAGCCGGAGAAGCCGTAGCTGCGGTTCTCTACAATCCAGGCGTGGGCCTCATAGTGCTCGCCGCCACGGGCATCTGCGGGCCAGTGGAGGAGTACTGCCTTGAAGAAGGCTTCGGGCACGGCAATCGGCTTGCTGGTGATTACCCATGCTCCGCCAGCTTGCAGGGCCGGCGGCTGCACATGCTCCTCCAGCCATTCTACACACGTAGAAAGACTTAGTAATTATTTCCACTTTTCCAAATCCTTGTAAACCTTGCAAAAATTTGCAGAACCTTGTCTTTTCACTTATCTTTGTGCAGAGACCTAAAACGTGCTTTGAGATGAGTAAGAATAGCGAAATAGCCGTCAAGGATGTTCTTATCAGGACGATGACAAAGGATGGTGTTGATTTTATCTGCATTACCGACATAGCTAAACAGAAGAACCCAATTGATCCCAACGGCGTAATTGCAAACTGGATGCGAAATCGCGAGACTATTGAGTTCCTGGGGATATGGGAAACACTATATAACCCAAGTTTTAACCCCCTCGAATTCGAGGGGTTTAGAAAGCAGGCTGGTCTCAATGCTTTTACGCTGTCGCCTTCGAGGTGGGTAGAAGCCACGAATGCTATCGGCATCTTTCCCCGATCAGGGAGGTATGGAGGAACGTATGCCCAAACTGACGTGGCATTCGAATTTGCGTCATGGATATCAGTAGAATTCAAGTTGTATCTTGTGAAGGAGTTCCAGCGTTTGAAGGCAGAGGAGCAGAAACTCCTGGGCTGGTCCGCCAAAAGGGAACTGTCAAAGATTAATTATCGCATTCATACCGATGCCATTCAGCATCACTTGATACCCAATGAGGTTAGCCCTCTTCAGGCCAGTATTATTTACGCCGAGGAGGCTGATGTATTGAATGTTGCCATGTTTGGGATGACCGCGAAACAATGGAGAGAATTCAATCCCAATTTAGACGGCAATATTCGGGATTATGCATCAATCAACGAGTTGATTTGCCTTTCCAACATGGAAAGCATTAATGCGGTTCTCATCAATGAAGGTATGCCTCAAAGCGAACGTTTGGTAAAACTGAATCAAATCGCGATTCAGCAAATGCTTATCCTCGAAAGCGATAGCAATCGACACTTGTTAAAATAAATCTCATGGTCGGCAAATACCCAGTCATAACCCTCTGCGGCAGCACGCGTTTCAAGGAGCAGTTCTTGGAGGCGCAGAAGCGCCTGACCCTCGCGGGCAACATCGTCATCAGCGTCGGCCTCTTCGGACACACAGCGGCGATGATGAAGTCTGGACCGAAGGCACCAAAGAAATGCTGGATGACATGCACAAACGCAAAATCGACATGGCGGATGAGATCTTCGTCATCAACGTGGGCGGCTATATCGGCCAGAGCACGCGCAGCGATATCGAATACGCCCTAAAGCACGGGAAAACAGTTGAATACTTGGTGAAACCTTAGCATTTTTATTGCTTTTTCCAAATCCTTGCAAACCTTGCAACGATTTGCCAGTAATACTTTTTCTTCCGACATTTGTGTTGAACGAATAAGACGATTATGAACGAAGAGATACAGTTTATCCTATATAGTCTTCCAGAAGATGAAGGCAGGTAAAGATGAGGTTGTTTCCAAAAGCCAGTGGAGTAATTGCTCGCGCAAACGTAACTTATTGTAACACATTTGATTACACATTCACGCCCCGGTCAAAACTCCGGGGCATAGTTGTTTAATTTGTTAATAATCAAACGCTTACAATTGCGCAACAAATAGAGTTGGTTAGGAGCGGTATATAGGAGTCCGGGCGAATAGAGATTTTGGCGAGCAGGTGCCTCAGTGAGACCGGAGAGGGCCCGTGCCCGAAGGGATGGGCGCAATTACTTTAGTCATTGCGACCAAGGGCCCTCTCCGTGGTCGAACGCCAAAATCTTGTCAGCCCGGACTTCTATATACCACTCCGGTGATTGAGTTCCAGATCTTTTTTTCTATCTTTGGGAAACCAATCAATTCCACCATGTCCCAATACCCCTGCGAAACCTGCCCCTTCAGGGCCAAATACGACAAGAACCCCAAATCCATCGTCGGCCGCTTCTGGCGCTGGCACATCAACTTCTGCCCCGGCTGGAAGGCCTACTTCACCAACCAGGACGAAGAGACAAAATCGGCCCTGAGAGAGAAATACAACTTCTCCAAGTATCAATAATCCCCACAACTATGGAACAAGACCGCATACCCCGCATCCAGCAGATGGAAGAAATCTACGACCGTGTTAAGAAAGACCTTGCCACGCTGGCCCAGTATGAGGAATCGAAACTCTGGCAGGAGGATTATGAGGCCGATGAACGTGGCGAATTACCCGCAAATCTCAAGCGCGGTGTGCTGTCCCAGGATGCCCTGGACGATGTTTTTGAGTGTGCTCGCGAAGTGGCGCCTCTATACTACCGTCACTTCCGCAACGGACAACTCTATCGGTTTTTAACCTTTGCAACAATCGAGGCAACAGGGGAGGAGGCGGTGGTGTACCAGGCTATGTACGGCGACCATCGTGTCTGGATCCGCCCCAAGGCCAACTTCTTTGAAGAGGTGATGCACGAGGGCAAGATGGTGCCGCGCTTCCGACCGGTGGAGTAATTGCTCGCGCAAACGTAACTTATTGTACCACATTTGATTACACATTCACGCCCCGGTCAAAACTCCGGGGCGTAGTTGTTTAATATGTTAATAATCAAACGCTTACAATTGCGCAACAAATAGAGTTGGTTAGGAGCGGTATATAGGAGTCCGGGGGAATAGAGATTTTGGCGAGCAAGTGCCTCAGTGAGACCGGAGAGGGCCCGTGCCCGAAGGGATGGGCGCAATTACTTTAGTCATTGCGACCAAGGGCCCTCTCCGTGGTCGAACGCCAAAATCTCGTCAGCCCGGACTTCTATATACCGCGCCGGAGAGAATAGCTTGACATTCTGGAGGAGAAGTGGTAAATTTGGGAAAATAACATAATCCCCGCAACTATGGAACAAGACCGCATCAAACGCATCCAGCAGATGGAAGAAGTCTCGAATGAGTTCAGGTACTATTCTTTCTAAATAAAACACCCCAGGGTATACCCCGGGGTGAGTCACTGTCCGAGCCGCCCGAAGCGTAACACAGACTAATTCTCCCGGAAGTACTGCAATACGGCTTTGGCGGCATCTACGCTGGTGTATTTGCGGGTGTCACGGGCACTTCGAACACGAAGCGCGCGCCTCCTCCGGTGTATGTGGTGTCGAGGTAAACCTTTGCTCCCATACGGGTGGCAATGTCGCGGCAGATGCTCAGGCCCAGGCCCGTTCCCTGCACGAAGCTGTCCAGCTTCCGGAAGCGTTCGAAGATGACTTCTTCCATCTCGGGAGGTACTCCGGTGCCGGTGTCGGTAACCGCGTAGGTGACCATTCCGGGGTGCTCGTCCAGCGAGCTGCTGAGGACTATGCTCCCCTGGGATGTGTGCTTGCAGGCGTTTGTGAGCAGGTTTATCAGCACCTGCTGCACGCGGCGGGAATCGGCCCTGAAATGGAAGGGTTCCTCCAGGCAGGGCCGGTATGTGAGCGTTACGCCCGGCTGCAGTCGATGCTCGCTACTGGAGATAGCCTGCTGGGCCATAAAGTGCATTTCGGCATCTTCTATTACAATCCGGTACTTGCCGGAATCCATTGCGGAAGCGTTAAGAATGTCGTCCAGAAGCATTGTGAGCATCTGGGTGTTGTTCACAATGTGGCCGGCAAACTCGTCCTTCTCGGCCTCGGTGAAGCTGCCGTCGGGCAGGGAAAGCAGCTGCGAGAAGCCCACAATGGCGTTGAGCGGGGTGCGCACCTCATGGCTCATATTCTGGACGAAGCGGGTTTTGGCTTCATCGGCCAGACGGACTTTCTCGTTGGCTTCCCGGAGGTCGGCAATCATCTTTTCGTCCCTGTCGCGGCGCTTCCTGGTTGCAATGAGCTCCACCAGGAGGAAGGCGGCGACTATGGCGAACACCGCGCCCATCAGAATCGCCACCCACAAGGCCATACGCTTAGCCCTTTCCGACGACGTCTTCAGGTCCATGGAGAGGTTTCGATATTCCATGGTGGAGTGGAGTTCGTTGATGCGGTCGTGGTTTACGCTGGAGATTTTGTCGGCCAGCTTCTCCACAATGCCCTGCTCCAGTACGAACGCCGTTTTGTAGTATTCGTACGCCTCCGCTACGTTGGCGATGAATTTCTTTCCGCGGAAGGTCTCTATCCTTGAGGCGATTTCCAGCAGAGTGTCGGGAGGGGCGCCTTTGATTACGGCGTCCATAGCCTCGATGGTTGCCGGGACGCTGGGGCCGATTGTTTTCAGCTGCGGATCCTTCACGCAATAGTCGCGGTACTTGCGGTACTGGGGATAGTTCCTGTCCAGTGCGGCCAGCACTGCCAGATAGTAGTACGACTTTAAGGTGTCCATGTGCATTATGGCCGTTTCCGCGCCCTTGTTCACAAACATCCGCATCGAATCGCTGTTCACGGGATAGGCATCGGCAAGGTCGAAATAAACGCGGCTGACGGACTGCTTGCGAAGGGTGGGGTCTTCGCTGGTGTTGTACATGTCGATGCTGGCAAGGGCGTACTTGCGCACATTGTCGAAGTCGTACATATTAAGGTACAGCGTCACCATGAAGCGGAGGCTCAGCCAGTGGCCATAAGCATCGCCCCTATCCAGGGCTAACTGCTGCATCCTGTTGGCCTCGGCGGTCGATTTCAGGATAAAGCCGCGGTTGTAATAATAGGTGGCCATCACGTTGTAGGCGTAGAAGAAATACTGGCTGTAGCCCAGTTCATCGGCCACGTCCCTGAGCTCTTGGGCGGCTTGTTCCACCTGTTCGTCTGTTACGCCGCTGCCGGGCGTGCGGCCCAGTTTGGACAGGTTCTTCAGCTTCTGGACGAAGTGCAGTGTCTCCGCCTTGGTATCTCCGCATTCCCTGGCAACTATTAGCAGGGAGTCGTTCACCTGCTGGAACTCCGGCTTGCCTATGAGCAGCTCCATGCGGACAAAGTACCCGTAGCAGCGGTCGTCTATCTCGTACGGGTTGTTCTGGGCGCCCGTGTGTGCCGCCGCCACCAGCAGGAGTGCAAGTATGAGGGCTATTCGCTTCATAATTCACAAATATACATTTTTTTCGCATTATTTGCTCGCGCAAACGTAACTTATTGTGTCACATAGAATTACACATTCACACCCCGGTTAAAACTCCGGGGCGTAGTTGTTTAATATGCTAATAATCAAACGCTTACAATTGCGCAACAAATAGAGTTGGAAGGCTTTGTTTGCTGATCCATTACTCCGCATCAATCTCCCGGAAGTACTGCAATACGGCTTTGGCGGCGTCTACGCTGCTGTCTTTGCGGGGTTCGCGGGCGGGTTGGCCGGGGCGGGGAGGGCGGTTGGAGGGCATGCCATAATAGCCCCGGAGGAACTGACCGGCACTGCTCCAGATGGTGTGGACGTAGCCCTGAAGATTATTGGCGGTTGCCTTGGCAGCCTGGGAGCGGAACTGAATCATATCCTTGACCTGCTGGACGGAAATCTCCGGATTCCTGTACCCGCAGGACACGACGGGAAGGCCCTTCATGGCAAAGTACACAGGGCTGAGGTCCGCCCTTTCGTAGTGCCAGTCACAGATGAGCACGTCCTTGGGAATCATGTCTATGGCACGCCAGGTGTCGTTGTAGCTGGCTTCCCATTCGCCAAGACCGGTGGTACGGCCATCAAGGAGACGGTCTCCCCAGATCATAAGCTGGCGGCCTTTAGAGGCAAGATGGTCGTGGATGGTGTTGACCTCTCCGGCAAAGAGTTCGGATTTGTCTTTCCCGGCGCAGCGGGGGCATTCGTCCTCGCCGATATAGAAGACCTCGTCCATGCCGGCGTGAAAGGCATCGGCCTGGAAAGCGTCGCAGATTTCGTCAACTACGTCAAAAACAACCTTGTGCACGTCCGGGTGCAGGGGGCAGTAGCTCTTGCAGTAGAGACCGTACTCGTTGGGCCATTTGGTATAATACTCCGTCTTGACAGAAGGATTCTCATCAAACTGGGGGTACTCTCTCAGCAGGGAGTGCGTCTCCTTGGCCCAGGACTGGTGACCCAGCAGGTTCACCTGCGGAACCAGGCGGATTCCGTGCTTGCGGCATGCGTTGACCAGCTTGTCCACATCGGCCTTTGTGAGTGGATCCCTGTCCCTGAGTTCTGGATGAGAGACATATTCGAAGTTCCAGTCCACGCGGAGGATGAGAAGGTTGATTTTTGCCGATGCCAGATCTTCCTCTATGAATCGGACAAACAGATCCACGCCCCTTGCGGAAGGCGCTTCAATGGCAAATCCGCGAATGGGGAGCTTCTGGTCTATGGTCTGGGCAGCTGCACCGGCAAACACGGCCGTCAATGCCAGGATGAGAAGTAGTATCTTTTTCATATGCAAATATACCATTTTGTTTGATTAATTTCGTAACTTTGGCATAAGTGTTATGAACTATATGGAATTCAACGACGTATTACAAAAAAGGTACTCCGGACTCAGGAAGGCCTTGAAAGAAATTGTGACCTTCATGCTTGCCGGCTTGTTTTTTATAGGATGTACCAGGCCCCTGCAGATGCTGGTTGGAACATATACGGAGAACACATCGGCAGAAGGAGTATACCTGTATTCATTCAATCCCAGGAGCGCAGAGGCCAAACTCCTTAGCGTGGCACCTTCTGGGAATCCGTCGTTTGTGATTTCAGCGGGGGACAGGGCATATGCCGTAAACGAATTCAATGACGGCAGGCAGGGTGTGAGCTCTTTTACGCTGCAGGGGAACAGTATCAGTCCTCTGAACAGCGTCCTGATTCCTTCAGATAAGGTGTCGGGGGAAGACCCTTGCAACATCCTGTTCACCGGGAAGGCAGTGCTTACCTCCAACTATACAGGCGGGTCTGTAACGGCTTTTCCCATTGCAGATGACGGAAGCCTTGGAGAGATGTCGGATTTCTATGTCCCCGA
>Ga0265298_10005400_pt1 | contig 16051 bp, 16 predicted proteins | sample AusTroGonzalo_MG_3_FD_193486 | JGI IMG/M metagenome (GOLD analysis project Ga0265298, IMG submission 193486) | Bovine rumen microbial communities from tropical cattle in Woodstock, Queensland, Australia - Gonzalo_01 | ecosystem: Host-associated > Mammals > Digestive system > Stomach > Rumen ... | reverse complement strand
GGCTTGTATGTTATCTCTTCCTTACCCTCAAAATTGTAATGTTTCTCCTCCTCATAACTGTCTGGCACATTCTTGGCAAAGAACTTGACACGTATCTTGCCGTTAACCCGCTTGATCCTGAAAATTGAGAAACGGGGATTGAAGAATGCATAGAACTTATCCACCCTTACGCCAAACAGGCGTGAAAACAGATAGTGTCCGAATTCATGGAATACTACAAGAATGGTAAGAGAAAGTACTAATTGGAAAAAGCGGATCCAGAATGTTGACATATCCAAATTGTTTATCAGTTTATTTTATAAGTGATGCAGCAACCCTGCGGGCTTCAGCATCGGTTTCTATATACTCCTCAAGTGTGGATTTACGGCGGAACGGCACACGCTCCATTGTCTCTGCTATCACACCACTCATCTCAAGGAATCCTATCTGGTCATGCAGGAATGCTGCTACGCATACCTCATTGGCTGCATTCAGTATGCACGGCATATTACCACCGCGTTCTATTGCCTGGTAAGCAAGTGCCAGATTACGGAAACGTTCCGTATCAGGCTCCTCAAATGAGAGCATATGCATGGTGGTGAAATCCACACGCGGGAAATCAGCCTTAAGACGGCGTGGATATGAGAATGCATATTGTATAGGCAGACGCATATCGGGAGCGCCAAGTTGTGCCTTTATGGCACCATCAGCAAACTGTACCATTGAATGGATGACAGACTGCGGATGTACTACAACCTGAATCTTGTCATACGGAACGCCAAACAGCCACTTGGCCTCAATCACCTCAAAGCCCTTGTTCATCATGGATGCGGAGTCTATGGTTATCTTGGCACCCATATCCCAATTGGGATGTTTAAGAGCCTGAGCCTTGGTTACAATGGCAAGCTGATCCCTACCCAAAGTACGGAAAGGCCCACCGCTGGCGGTAAGCAGGATCTTCTCTACCGGGTTCATGGTCTCACCGCTCAGGCACTGGAATATGGCTGAATGCTCTGAATCAACCGGCAGGATGGGAGTCTTGTACTGAAGAGCCAATGAGGTGACAAGCTCACCTGCCACTACCATCGTCTCCTTATTGGCCAAAGCTATTACCTTTCCTGCCTTAATGGCCTCTATCGTAGGACACAGACCTGCAAAACCCACCATTGAAGCAAGAACAATATCAATGGGATCAGCCTGTACCACCTGACTGAGAGCATCGGCACCGGCATAAACCTTGACAGGCTGACCAGCCAATGCATCACGCAGTTTAGTATAATGCGCCTCATTTGCTATAACTACAGCTTCAGGCTTGAACTTGAGAGCCTGTTCTATAAGCAGATCCACGCTGTTATTGGCAGTCAATGCATATACCTCATATTCATCAGGATGTGAGGCAATCACATCAAGTGCCTGCCTTCCTATGGAACCTGTTGAACCTAATATGGCTATCTGTTTCACTGGAACAAAATATATTTTTCGGGGTCAAGAGGCTGACCCTGATACCACAACTCAAAATGCAGGTGTGAACCTTGCAGAGACTGGTCTTTTCCGCGCCCAACAAGCGCAATCACCTCACCCTGCTTGACACGGTCACCTGATTTCTTTATTAGAGACTCACAATGCTTATAAACTGATATCAGTTCTCCAGGGTGAGCAATACATATCGTATAGCCCATCTCAGATGTATATGTAGCCAAGAGTACGGTTCCGTCAAGAACAGCCACCACGCTCTGGTTAGGACTGGCAGCAATATCAACACCCAAATGCTGGTCAAGTGCATTATAACTGCTTGAAACCAGTCCGGCAGTTGGACGGAACATACTTATGGTAAGCACTTCATTTACCGGCTGGGACTGTGATGTTATATTATAACGTTCCGCCTCCTCGTACTGTCTGATAAAGTTTTCCTCACGTTCAGTACGTTCCACAAGCAAATCAGTACGTACCCTTGTCAAAGAATCAATAGAATATACAGTATCCAGTGATACTGCTCCGGATATTATATCCTGTAAAACAGAAACATATCTGTTCTGCAGTTCAAACACCTGCTCAAGCGAATCAATACGCAACGCCTCATTTACGATGGTCTGCCTTATCCTGTAATCCTCAAGCGTTGTACCCTTCTGTTTGGGTGAGTGCCGATATATCTCTATTCCGCACCACGCTCCAAGCCCAGCTATTGCCAAAACGGCCAACGTAAGAATCAGATGCGATATCTTCATCCTGAATACCCTGCGCTGTTCATCCTCGTTCACCACAGTAAGCCTGTACAGGTAAACGAATCTGCGCAGCAGGCTCTTGCGCCCGGCCTCCTTACGTCTCTGACGTATACTCTTCATATTCTACAGTTCAGCAAGCCCTTCAGGGAGTTTATAAAATAACGTCCTGTTTTTTCTGTCCACCTTTGTAATCCACTCTGCATTGGCAGGGATTATTCTCTCACGTTCACCGTCACGTACCAGGAACAGGATATTTGGCGTACTGTCATCGACGGCATGCACGGTACCAAGCATTCCGGCCTTGGAGTCAACTACTTTCCAGTCAAGGAAAGAACTCCATGATGGAACCTCATCATCACCTTCAGCCACATAACGGAGCGGCATATATACAGTCACGCCCATAAAACGGCTGGTAGATTCAACCGTGTCATAACCCTCAAACTTGACCAGTATGGTAGTGCTGCTCTTTTCACGGATTGACTCTAAAAAGAACGGCACCAAGATACCATCCATAGAGCAGACCAGGCAATCCAGGGCATCCGTCCAATCAAGTGAAGCGGGCACAGTCACAACCATCTCACCGCCTACTCCGTGCGGTTTGACTATAGTGCCTATTCTCTGTACCTCACTCAGTTCTATCATATCACTCCACTCTGGTTATTTTGGCGCCAAGTGCGTTCAGACGGCCGTCTATATCCTGATAACCACGGTCTATCTGACCGATGTTATCAATACGGCTGGTGCCGTTTGCACTCATTGCAGCTATAAGCAAGGCTATACCGGCACGTATATCGGGCGATGACATACGGCGTGCCTGCAACGGGAACTGACGGTCATGGCCTATCACCACCACACGGTGCGGGTCACAGAGTATCACCTGCGCGCCCATATCAATCAGGTTATCCACAAAGAACAGGCGACTCTCAAACATCTTCTGATGTATGAGAACACTACCCTTGGCCTGTGTTGCTGTAACCAGCAGTACACTCAGAAGGTCAGGTGTAAGTCCCGGCCATGGAGCATCGGCCAGCGTCATTATTGAACCGTCAATGAATGAGTCTATCTGATAGTGTTCCTGCGCAGGAATGTATATATCATCAACACGCTGCTCCATCTTTATACCAAGACGTGCAAAACTCTCAGGGATGATGCCCAGGTTCTGGTACGATACGTCCTTGATGGTTATCTCACTGGCAGTCATGGCGGCCATTCCTATGAAACTGCCCACCTCAATCATATCAGGCAGTACCTTGTGTTTAGTGCCGTGCAGTTCCTTTACGCCGTGAATGGTAAGACGGTTGCTGCCTATGCCCTCAATGCGGGCACCCATGCGCACAAGCATACGGCATAGCTGCTGAACATACGGCTCACAGGCGGCATTGTAGATTACAGTATCACCTTGAGCCATCACAGCTGCCATGATTATATTGGCTGTACCCGTAACCGATGCCTCATCAAGCAACATGTAATTACCGCGCAAGCAATCTGCCTTGAGTTCATAATAACCGCGAGCCTCATTGAGAGTGAAAGTAGCGCCAAGAGCCTGGAATCCCTTGATATGGGTATCCACACGGCGGCGGCCTATCTTGTCACCTCCGGGCTTGCTTACTGTAGCATGTCCCAGACGGGCCAACAGCGGGCCGAGCAGCATGACTGATCCACGCAAACCTGCGCTGCGTGTCACAAAATCCATGCTCTCTGCATAATTGCGGTCTATGGTTTCAGCCTTGAATGCCCAGCTGCCGGGAGCTATGTTGGTTACCTTTACGCCTAACTGGGCCAGCATATCAATAAGGTTCCTCACATCAAGAATGTCAGGAACATTCTGCACCGTCACCTCATCGGCCGTAAGCAATACGGCACAGAGTATCTGGAGCACCTCATTCTTGGCTCCCTGCGGACGTATGGTCCCCTTGAGGCTACGGCCTCCCTCTATCAGAAATGACGGCATATTTTCAATATCTGCGTTTGTTCTTTTTCTTTCCGTGCTGCTGAGCCCGCTGCTGCGGCGGAGCCTGTGCGAACGTTACATCAAGATCACCCTCCTGCAGGCTGATACGACCATGTGAGAAGTAATCAATGTCAGCAGCAATGCGCTCATCGCTGACCAGCTCCTTGTTCCAGGTCATCAGGTCCTTTTTCATCTGCACTGCAAGCAGGCGTACCAGCTGGCTGCGCTCGGGACCCTCAGGCATATCCACTGCAACCTTGATCAATGACGGTACGATATGACCGTAATGACGGTAACGGATATCACCTGCAGGATAATCAATATGCTCCGGTTTCTGCTGGGTCTTCTCCAGACGGGTTATCTCACACGGGTAGTCTATATCAAGTTTATAATCTGACATGAATGCCAGATGATCCCACAGCTTACCCTGAAAATCAGGCACGTCACGCAGTGTGGGGAACATGCTGCCCATGATGTTTATGATTGTATTGGCGCAATGCTGACGCTCAGCGCGGTCAGGTATTGTTACGGCATACTCAACCATCTCCTGTACGGCACGCCCGTACTCGGGCATAGGCATTTTCTCACGTTGGGTATTATAATTCATCAAACCAGTTTTTTAGGTTTAACAGCAATAAAATCTTTCAGATAATAGGGTTCAAAATAAGCTACGTCACGGAACTCCTCACGGTTAAAAGCCTGCTCGGCGAGCGGGAACATCCATCGGGCCTCAGGATTGATGTCATCCAGGAAACGGGCATTTGGATGGTTGATGGTCTCGCGGCACTTGGCGGCTCCGTTACCCATGAACCATACCGGATGCTTATCAAGATACTCCCTGTAAGTATCCCCGTCAACGATGTCTGCACGGATCTCTCGCACCTCATTGAGTGCACGGTCATAGATAGCGGAATATACCTCCATGCGGCGGGCATCAATCATTGGGCAGAGCAAGGCGTCATCCGGAAGTTCAAGACTCAACAACGGCTGTACGCAAAGCAGCTTGAGAGTGGAAACCGATATCAGTTTGAGCCCACGGCCATAGCATACTCCCTTGGCCATTGAAACTCCGATACGCAGTCCGGTATATGAGCCAGGGCCTTCACTCACAGCCACGGCATCCAGTTTGAGACCGCGACTGTCAACCAAGGCAAGGGCCTCATCAAGCAGCACGCCCAATGATACGGCATTGTTATGTCCCTCACGGTCAGCCTTGTCAAACACCAGCTGGCCTTCATCACTCACTGCCACCGAACAACCGTCAGTGGCTGACTCTATGTGCAGAATTACACTCATCTCAAAAAGTCACCCTATTAACTTGCAAAAATAAGGATATTTTTCCAAAGGAAAAGGCCGTATCGGGCTCTATTTTCCTCCCTGATACGGCCTTTAGCCTGTTTTAACGTGAATAATCCGGAATTACTTGCCGAAATAACGTTTGTAAAGAGCCTCGAATCCCTTACCGTGACGGGCCTCATCCTTGGCCATCTCATGAACGGTGTCATGGATTGCATCCCAGTTCTGGGCCTTGGCAGTCTTGGCAATCCCCAGCTTACCGGCGCAGGCTCCGTGCTCAGCCTTCATACGTTTCTCAAGATTGGTCTTGGTGTCCCATACAAGCTCACCAAGCAGTTCGGCAAATTTGGCGGCATGCTCGGCCTCCTCAAAAGCATAACGCTTGAAAGCCTCAGCAATCTCCGGATAGCCCTCACGGTCAGCCTGACGGCTCATAGCCAGATACATGCCCACCTCGGAGCATTCACCGTTGAACTCCATACGCAGGTGGTTTACCATCTCCTCAGAGCCAACCTGGCCGTCGCCAAGAATATGCTCGCAGGCAAACTGCAATGATTCGCCGTTCTCAACCAACTCCTTGAATTTCTCTCTTGGTGCTTTACACTGTGGGCAGCGCTCGGGTGCCTCGTCTCCTTCATGTACGTATCCGCATACGGTGCAGATGAATTTCTTTTTCATAATCCTTCTTTATTAATTGGTTTGTGAATGGTCTGTTTGCAAATATAACTAATTTTGCAGAACAAAAAACAATCGCAGAAAATGATTCAGTCAATGACAGGCTACGGCAAGGCTACGGCCGAAACCGGAAACAGGAAAGTGATAGTTGAAATCAAGTCGCTCAACAGCAAGGCAATGGATATCTCAACCAAGATTATCCCAGCCTATCGCGACAAGGAACTCGATATACGCTCCCGTATCACTGCAGCCTTAGAGCGCGGCAAGGTGGATTTTTCACTATATATCGATGCCGCAGCAACATCGGGCGCACAGGCCATCAATACAGCCGTATTCAACAGTTATCTCAAGCAGATTGAAGCAATCGCTGAGGAGACTGACTATGATGTTCCCGATGACATCATCGCCACTATCCTGCGTATGCCTGAGGTGCTCAGTACCAACCAGCAGGAAGAGGTAAGCGATGAGGAGTGGCAGGCTGTATCGGCCGCCGTTGACCAGGCTATCAATGCACTTGTTGATTACCGCAAGGCTGAAGGCGTGGCACTGGAAAAGAAGTTCCGCGAGAAGATTGCCAACATATCGGCCCTGCTGGCATCGGTTGAGCCGTATGAGAAAGAGCGTGTATCCAAGATAAAAGAGCGTATGCGCACCTCCATGGTTGATGCCGTTGGCAAGAGCTATGATGAAAACCGCTTTGAACAGGAGATGATATTCTACATCGAGAAGCTGGACATAAGCGAGGAGAAACAGCGCCTGACAAACCATCTGGATTACTTCATCAAGACTCTTGAGGAGGGCCACGGACAGGGCAAGAAACTGGGATTCATTGCACAGGAGATGGGACGTGAGATCAACACTCTGGGCAGCAAGAGCAATCAGGCCGAGATGCAGAACATAGTGGTCCGCATGAAGGATGAGCTGGAGCAGATCAAGGAACAGGTACTCAACGTAATGTAATCCATATGCGAGGAAAATGTCTTATATTTTCAGCCCCCTCAGGCTCAGGCAAGTCAACCATAGTTAACTGGCTGCTCACCCACCCTGAACTCAAGATGGTATTCTCCATATCGGCCACCAGCCGTGCTCCACGCGGCATCGAGCAGAATGGCGTAGAGTATTTTTTCCTTACAACCGATGAGTTCCGCGCCCGCATTGCCAAGGGCGATTTCCTGGAATATGAGGAGGTTTATCAGGGTTGTTTCTACGGCACCCTCAAGGAGCAGGTGGAGAAACGCCTCAACGAGGGCATGAACGTGGTGTTTGATGTAGATGTAGTAGGTGGATGCAACATAAAGCAGTTCTACGGTGAGGAGGCTCTTTCCGTGTTTATCCAACCCCCATCAGTAGAAGAGTTGGAGCGCCGCCTCAAACTGCGCGGTACTGACAGCGCTGAAATGATTGCCAAACGCGTGGCCAAGGCCAGCTACGAACTCACATTTGCACCCAAGTTTGATGTTGTAATAGTAAATGACAAACTTGAGGAGGCACAGCAGAAAGCGCTCTCCACAATCAAGTCATTCCTGCAGATCTGAATTCTTATTCCATGCCTGCACGCATAAAGACAGCACTATTTGGAGGTACGTTCAACCCTCTGCACAATGGTCATCTGGCTATTGTCCGCAGCGTGCTGGAGCAAGGATTAGCTGATGATGTATGGCTGATGGTGACTCCATGCAACCCCTGGAAAAAAGATCAGGAACTGCCTGATGACCGTCTGCGTTACGATATGGTTGCCGCAGCTGTCAAAGATATGGAGCATGTGTTTGCATCGGACTATGAATTCCATCTGCCCAAACCCTCATACACAGCCAACACCCTACGTCATATAAGTGCCGATTACCCTGAGCGCGAATTCATACTCACCATTGGTGCCGACAACTGGGTCAAGTTCCACAACTGGAGAGAAGCGGATTACATACTAAGCAATTATCGGATTATTGTTTATCCACGCAAAGGATATCCGATAGAAAGTGTATCAGAGAATGTTTTCTTTCTTGACTGTCCGCTAATGGATATCTCATCTACAGAAATCCGCCAGATGATAAAAGACGGGAAGCCCATAGACCAATTTGTTCCCGCATCAGTTCTTGAGGGGCACAAAGGGGACGGTTCTTTTTGTGCCCCTAAGTAAAAAAAGCCAGTTTAGGATACTTCAAACAGGGGCACAAAAAGAACCGTCCCCTTTGTGCCCCTCGATGAGAGCGACGGCGTGTGCGGAGATGCCTTCCTCGCGGCCGGTAAAACCGAGTTTCTCCGTAGTGGTAGCTTTAATTGAAAGACGGTCCGGTCCGATGCCCATGACCTGGGCCATGACGCGCTGCATCTCCGGGATATGCGGATTGAGTTTAGGACGCTCGGCACAGACTGTAGCATCCACATTGACTACGCTCCACCCTTTTGAGGCAAGCAGGTCAACAGTACGCTTAAGCAGGATCTTGCTGTCAATATCCTTGTACTGCATGTCTGTATCCGGAAAGTTGTAGCCTATGTCACGCAGAGTAGCAGCGCCAAGCAGCGCATCGCAAATGGCATGGATAAGCACATCGGCATCAGAGTGCCCCAGCAAACCCAGAGTGTGGTCTATTTTGATTCCGCCAATCCAGAGCTCACGCCCCTCTACGAGGCGGTGTACATCAAATCCGTATCCTACGCGAATGTTTGTCATCTTCCGAATATCTGTTTGATGCCGTCCATATCAAATGACAGGGTGAAACGCAGTGTCTGGTCAAGAGGGTTACTCTGGGCCGTCGATATAAGATATGCTGCATCAAGTGAGAAAACATTCATCTTGAAACCGGCACCAACCGTAAAGTACTTGCGGTTACCCTTGTACTCATTCTCATAATGATAACCTCCACGCAGGAAGAACTGGTCATTGTAATTGTACTCGGCACCCACGCCCCAATATATCTCACGCATTTCCTCCTCAAAACCGCCGGGAGCATCACTGAATGACTTGAAGATGCCTGCTATAGGTGACATTTCATTATATCCTGTTGATGCGGTCCACTGATTATACTCAGAGATATAACTCATGTAATCATTATCATCAGAAGCAATCTCCGGATAGGTTTCATTCATAAACTGGCTGTATGTAGGCTTGGTGGGAACCATCAGCTTATTGGCATCAGCACTGATTGAAAATGAATTATACTCATCAATAGGTACAGTAAGCGATATGCCAAGACGTAAATTGGTAGGTATGAATTCATTGGTCTGACCGCCATCGTAAGAGATCTTACTACCGATGTTTGATGCGTTCAATCCCAATCCAAGCAGACAGTCCCTGCGACCTATGCCGATGTAGTTCTGATAGAACATGGAGATATCGGCTGAGAATGCCTTTCCGGGGAACACGTCATCAGAGTAGTTGTACTGAAGGTCAGAGTAGATGAAACGCATACCTACGGCAGCTGAAAAGTGCTCAGAGAGTTTACGCGAATAATCAAAATCGATAGCCATCTCATACGGGCGTATGATGACATTGTTTGACGTTCCGGTACTACCATCAATCACATACACATCACCAAGTGAAAAATAGGTAAGAGATGCGCTCAATGCAGAGTTTTCATCCAATTTGTAGAATCCCGTCAGGTTTGCAAGATCAATATCACTTACCAACTTGCGCAACCAGGGGGTATAGCAAAGTGATACGCCTGCCTGGCTTTTGGTAAACGGATATTTTGAAGGGTTCCAATACTGACTGTTGTTATCCATATAAGGGTCCGTAGCACAACCCACATCACCCATTGAACCAGCTCTTGAGTCAGGAGCTATGGAGAGTGATGTCACACCTGTATAGACCGGATTGAATATGTTCTTGGCTTCATTCTGAGCATACACTGCCAAAGCAGAAACAATCATTCCTGCCGCAATCAAGACTCTTGCTATAAAATATCTTTTCATCATACTATTAACTAACTCAAATAAAGGGTATTTATTGCATCATGGACTCACAATGATCAGTTTACACGAAACCTGTCCGGAGCCTTCACCTGACTCTATTGATACCCGCGCAAAATACAATCCTGGTTGCATCCGATGTCCGGAACTGCCATGCAGATTCCACTGTATCATGGCAACGCCTGAAGCAGAAGTATCAGTAGTAGAGGATATCCACTGTTGAGTTCCATCAGAACTGAACACTTGTACAGTGATCTTTGCATCCTGGGCTGGACGATCATGCTTTATTATAAAAGTAGTACTCTCCCGTGCAGGACTTTCAGTTAGATCAACAGTAAACTGAGGTTCAAGATCTCTAACCACCTTGAATCCAAGATATACGGTGGTGGAATTGTTCATGACATCCCAGGCTCGGAACATAAGCGTATGATTTCCTTCTGGTAATTCAGGTATGCTGAATGCCACGGTCCCATGGGTAAAATCACCTGCATTCTGACGGAAATAACTGTTGAGTACCCAGGTCCACTCAGGATTATTGTCAATTATAAGCTGGATATCATGTCCAAGACCATTGCCTGATGTGTTAAGACCGGAAGCATCACGCAATTCCGCCACAAAATACGGAGTGATGTTTACGTTCTCACCATACTGGAAAGACGGAGTATTAAGATATAACTTCAACACTTCCGGCCCAACGTTATCAACAACAAGTCCCGGAGCTGTGCCACCTACAATAAAGTTATCATAGAACCCATTTGCAGATTCAGCTCTAACATCATTCCTGGCATAGAATGAAATGCCTCCTTTCTCATTGGAGTAGTTTATATCCAACGGTACAGGGAACTTAAAAGCAAATTCTCCTTTCTTTACTGAATCAGTACCGGAATACAATATTCTATCCCTATACTTGAAGGAAAAATTCTCCTCAGCAGTCTTAAGGTTGTTATAACAGGTTATAAGACGTTCATTGTCAAAGACAATACTTGACAATTCACCGTTAAAGTCCGTAACCTTTTCACCATTTCGCTCAACATGTCCGCATACCGTTATAACGGAACCGGCGCTGGCTTGCCCCATTTCTGTTGAAGATATTCCGGCAAATGAATCCACCACAACTGATAGTTCCGGTAAAGCCAGCCGCAATGCCGGATCGCCAAGCAAAACATAATGGATCTTGTTCACGGTCATATCAGTCTCACCTACACCGGATGTTACCAACTCGTTCTTGGCGAGTCGCAGAGCATCGCCCAAAGCATAGCGTCTGCCAGCTTCATCAGTAGCCAGCACATATCTTGTAAAACTACGGTTTATTGCCTGATTAAGGTTTGCATAAACCGTACGTGTTGTTGACAGCAGACCTATGGCACCACCCTTGCGGTTACGTATAAGGTTCAATCCCATACTTTCCAAAGGACAGTCAAAAGGAGCTATATCACATGAGGCCGTAATCCAGAAAGGAGGCCTGGGAGAACTCAAATTACTCATATCAGCCTTGTTCATCACCAGTTCATGTGATAATACTTCAGTACTGCCATGTCCGGAATAATCCACAATCAACGCGCCATCATCAAACTGTTCCAACAGATATTTCCGGATTGAAGGATAACCGTTATTTGATGCAGTAACATCCATCTTATAGGCATCCCAATAAACCTTGCGTACATTTACACCGGGATAGAGCCTTTCAAACATCTCAGCTACCTCATCGGCACCGGCCATGTGGGCATTATCATCGCCATCATCCCCCAGTACCATAATCTTGTTACACCATGCACCGGCATTCTTGCCAAGCATATAATCAATTATCTTATCTACACTGGCTGAAGCATCTGATAATGAAACCACGGGTAAACGCCCCACTCCTATATCAACCTTCTCAGTAAATAATTTCTCACCTTCCGTATCGTCAAGCAAACCATAATAATCCTCCATGACGTATGAATCAATATGACTTGTGGAATTGTAAGATTCATAGCAGAGAAGATAATCATCAGGATTTTTACCCTTCCAGTCTGACACACGCATACGGTTGTCCCATGCACCATCACCCATCAGTAACAGATAACGTGGAGCACTGTTCTCATCGCCTCTATCATAGAGCATCTTCATAAAACGCCGGATGGCGGTGGCATCAGGAGTGCCCGATGAAAACTCGTTATAAATCATGTCAGCCCTGACGACAACCACCTTCAGGCTGTCAATAGTACGATGGGCTTCGGCTAAACGCTCAGCCTGTGTAGTTAGTCTGCCTGATGACGGAACTACTATCACCATATCCACAGAATCCATACCATGCAGATTCTGATTCTCGACAACGCCCACTACCTGCGGTTCAGGGAAGGCACCTTTAGGATTAACAGCTACAAGCAGGTCTCTCGGAGAGAAGTAAGCGCCAAGAGTAACAGTACTTCCTTCTGACCATACAGACGGGACAATCTCTGTCTTACCATTAGTATTCAGACGCCAGACAACCACATCGGCATTGGAATCCTTTATATTGAAACTGACGTTATTCAAATAGCCTGGACGGATAACGGTTGATGAACCGTACATCGCCAGCCTGCGGTTAAAATTAAGGCGAATATAATCCAAATGGGCATTCGAACCCGACACAGCATTATGTACAAGCCTCACCTGATTCTCATCACTGAATGCATTACGGCTCACAAGAGAGCCCTCCCTTATTGCTGCTACCTCCTGACTTCCCGTTGCACCAATATTGATGACCCCTGCCTCTTTTCCATTAACAGAAACAGTCAGTTTTGAAGTAGCACTTGACGAAGTAGAAAAAGCTATCTCCATCAAAACACTGTCAGCATTAATCCCGGGTATACTGAACTTGTAGCTACGACCGTTTCCTGTCGCGTAATCATACCCCTCAAACATACGCCTGCCGGAACGATACCAACTGAAATCATCCGGATCATATAACGCCGCATCAGAATACTGTTCAACAAGGGTTCCCATTTTACCCGTTGTTTTCATGGTGTCTATCTGCGCCTTCTCACCGTCAGCACAATCTGTCAGGAAATAATAGCCGTAATCAGAATATGTATTTACATTCTGAATAAGTTTATTACCACTGCGTTTCCAGTCAACAGGCCCTTTGGCATAGAATAAAAGATCATTACCTTCTTTCCATAAAGCTTGCTCCGGAAGGTCGTCAGTGAGATCCTGAAGATTGGTTTCAGGCAGAACCGTTCCACCATATCCAAACAGTCTGACAGCCTGCGGATCATTAAATCCCATTGAGCGCAATGCTTTTGCCGTGAGTTTATATATACCGGATTCCGATACCCTTATCTTGACCCACTTACCTGCGGACAACCTTGAAGTACGCGTATATCTTTCATCTGACGATAAAGTCAGAATGGGCAGTAATCTTGGAGCGGAAGTAATAACTGATTTGAATGAACTTATTACGTAATATGAACCATCTCTTTTTATTACCGGCAGGAATCCTGCATTAAATGTAGCACTGCCGCGGCTCACACCTATTGATGACTCCACCTCGGGCCACTCAGGAACATCGTCCGGTTCAATACCCCATCTACCCAGCGTCTCCTCGGTTATCTTTACAAGTTCAGGATACTCTATCTCTGCCGCATAGACAGAATCCCGCCAATTACCCTCCAACTGTAACCCGAATCCGGACCATGGACGGATAGAATCAGCAATCATTGATTCCCAATCAGAATCCACAAAACCCACTCTCTGCGCGAGCATACCTACGCACGCGCAGAAAAAAAGGATAAAAATGGCAAGTGTCTTTTTCAATGCAAGTATCTATCTTACGTGAAAATCCAATACGTTTTCTCCTTCCAGGAATCCTTGCAGATGCTGTCCTACACTGACAGGTCCTACACCTACCGGCGTTCCGGTAAAAATCAGATCACCAGTCTTAAGGGTGCAGAAACCGCTGACATATTCAATTATCTGCGCTACAGTAAAAATCATGTCTGCGGTATAGCCCTCCTGTTTCGTACTCCCGTCAATATCCAGACGGAAATGCACATCCTGCAGATTTCCAATCTTTTCCTTGGGAACCCAATCACCCACCACCGCCGACTGGTCAAAACCCTTGCACAACTCCCACGGCAGTCCTTTACTGCGGAAATCATTCTGCATATCGCGCGCCGTAAAGTCAATGCCTAGTGTCACCGCATCAATATAACGGTCAGCAAACCTGGCACCGATGCTCTTGCCCAGGCGGTTTATCCTCACAACAAGTTCCGTTTCATAATCAACCCTCCCTAGATGGTCTGGTAGAAAGAACGGTCTACGGTTCCTCAGGATAGAAGAATCCGGCTTCATGAAAATGACCGGACTCTCCGGTTTTAATAACGCGCAGCCCAGTTCTTTATTGTGTTTGGAATAGTTCATTCCCACACAGATAATCTTCATATAATTCAGTATTGTTTAATACAAAGTTAGTATCTTTAGATAACATACGCTGCGCCTCGGAATAAAAATCAAACAAGTTTGTTTTTTCTTCTCTCGGCTTGCAGTATCTTTGGATAAGATACAACACACTTGTTATGGGAAAAAATTCAAACGATTGGAAAGAAAGACTCGGAGTGATGTACTCTACCAACCCCGATTTCAATTATCAGACTGATGAGGAGCCTGAAGAAGATCTGCTCCCGCCCCAGCAACAGAAGCTGCGCCTGCGCATGGAAAAGAACGGTCGCGGAGGCAAGACTGTAACCGTGATAAGCGGATTCCAGGGCCCGCAGGCCGATATGGAAGCACTTGCCCGCTCGCTCAAGACATTCTGCGGCTGCGGGGGATCTGCTAAGGAGGGGGAGATCATTATACAGGGCGATTTCCGGGAGAAGCTAAAGGCTAAGCTTATTTCACTGGGTTACACCCAAACAAAAGGATAAAAAAAGAGGCTTCCCGAAGGAAACCTCTTTTTTTATAGAGAAATCTTGAAAATTATTCTGACTTGAGAGTAAATCTGCGGAAAGCAGTAACGGTGAGGTCCTTATCCAGAGCCTTGAGGTACTCGGCAACGGTCTTCTTCTCGTCAACGATGTACTTCTGGTTCAGAAGGCAGCTCTCATCGTAGAACTTCTTCATTCTACCCTCAGCAATGCGCTCGATCATATTCTCGGGCTTGCCCTCCTCGCGAGCCTTATCGGCAGCAATCTCCTTCTCACGTGCTACGATGTCGGCAGGAACCTCCTCCGGCTTAACAGCGATAGGATTCTGAGCGGCAACCTGCAGAGCGATCTCGTGAACATACTCCTTGTCTGATACCTCCTTGTTGAAGGCAACCAGGCAGCAGAGGAAGTTCTTACCCTGGTGGTTGTAAGAAGCAATCTCAGGAGCCTCAATGTAGTTGTAACCGTCAAGCTCGAGCTTCTCACCTACAATACCGGTACGCTCCAGAACGATATCAGCAATGGTCTTGCCATCCATTGGCAGAGCCTTAACCTCATCAAGTGACTTGGCCTTAGCAGCAACAGCAGCATCCAGAATGCTCTGGGTAAGAGCAATGAAATCCTTGTTGTTGGCAACGAAGTCGGTCTCGCACTTCAGGGCGATGATAGCACCAAAGTTACCGTCAACCTTAACCAAAACGCAACCCTCAGAAGCCTCACGGTCAGAACGCTTTGCAGCAACTGCCAGACCCTTCTTGCGGATTATCTCAATAGCCTTCTCAAAATCGCCTTCAGCCTCAGTAAGAGCCTTCTTGCAATCTGACATACCAGCACCGGTCTTGGTGCGCAGGGCTTTAATATCATCAAGTGTTACAGCCATTTTCTTTAAATTTAAGTGGTTATAAAATCAAGCCTCAGCTTCGCCCTCTGCCTTGGGAGCAGCAGCCTTGCGTGTACGCTTTGGTTTTGCGGGTGCCTCCTCGGCGGGTGCCTCAGCAGCCTCAGCAGTTTCAGCTACAGGAGCTTCCTCTGCAGCGGGAGCCTCTTCAAGAGACTCTTCCTTCTTGGCAACCTTGCGGATGCGCTCCTTGCGGGGCTTCTCAGCCTTCTCCTCATCATCTGAAGCGGCAGCCTCA
>Ga0265298_10005399_pt1 | contig 16053 bp, 12 predicted proteins | sample AusTroGonzalo_MG_3_FD_193486 | JGI IMG/M metagenome (GOLD analysis project Ga0265298, IMG submission 193486) | Bovine rumen microbial communities from tropical cattle in Woodstock, Queensland, Australia - Gonzalo_01 | ecosystem: Host-associated > Mammals > Digestive system > Stomach > Rumen ... | reverse complement strand
CTCTTCGTTGCGTGGAAGCCTGCGAGCTCAAACTTATTGGGCACCTTGCGTGCTGATTCGATGCCGACATAATCGCATGCGACGACCTGGTCTTCAGTCGCCATGCTTACCGTGAAGGCACCGCGGGCAGCAAGATTGTCGGTGGTCTTGTGTTCGCTCAGGCTGATAGTGATCTCTCTGAAATCAGTCGTGATACCCCAGGCTGCATTCATTGCGTTGGGGACGCCGTTCTCGTCGTATGTACCAATGATCAAAACCGGCTGCGGTAACATGATGGGCTTGGCGCCAAAATTAGTTCTGCTCATAGAGTGCCTCCTCAATAGATTTTTATAATATCCATTCTAACAAATTCGGAGCTATAATGTGCACATGAGCATACTTATTAAAGACACAACAAGAGAAGAACGCGAGAAGATCGTTGCCGAGTCCATCGGAAACATCGAAGGTTCATGCGACGGCTGCATGTCCGGCCTCGTTGAGATGTACCAGGATTACATTGACGGCAAGAAAGAGATCCGCGACATAAACATGGAATTCAGGGCGCACTACGAGTCAGGCCTTGACGGTCCGGTTAAGTCCGATTGCGGATATAAGAATTAATCGCGGGAAGATCCTTACTTTCGAGATGTAGAAGCGGCGCCAAATCAGGCGTGCACCATTAAGATGCCTTCTTGTGAAGTGCGGTGACCTTTGCCTTTGTTTTAGCGGCGATGGGCTCAGTCTTAGCAGGCGAAGCGGATGCAACGAACTGCGGATTTCTGATCTTTACGACATATCTGATCAGCGCGAAAGCACCGCTGATGAACCATGTAAGTCCAGCTGAGAGCCAGATGCCCCATACGCCGATCGCAGGGAACAATACGAGGAGCAGCGGGAATCCTACTCTGCCGATGACTTCAACGACACCGTTGATCAAAGAGAAACCTGCGTCGCCGATTCCGTTCAATACGCCGCGGCATACATAGATCGTGCCGAGTGCGAAGTAGAATGCGCTTGTGATGCGGAGTGCCTGAGCGCCCATTGCAATGATCTCCGGCTCCTCAGCGAAAAGCTTCATTACTGTCTCGCCGCCGAACTGCGCAAGAGGCAGAACGATCGCGGAGAAAACAGCCATGATAATCATGCCCTTCTTGAAGCCTTCCTTGATGCGCTTGTAGTTGCGTGCACCAAGGTTCTGGCCGGCGTGTGTTGAGAGCGCCATGCTGAGTGACCCGTAAGGCTGCTGGACGATCTGCTCGATCCTGCCTGAAGCGGTAAATACTGCAACTGTCATTGAGCCGAAACCGTTAACATAACGCTGGAGTGCGAGGCATGAAACTGCGATGAGTGACATCTGGAGAGCGAGCATTGAACCCATTCTCGTGCACTCGCCGACGATCTTCATGTCGGGCTTGAGATGCTCTCTTTTAATCTTGAAATAGTCGTTCTTGATGTATGCGAAGACCATGCATCCGATACCTGACAGGAACTGTGCAATGAGGGTTGCTACTGCAGCTCCGAAAACACCCCATCCAAATGCGTAAACGAACAGAATATCAAGACCGATGTTGATGAAGCAGGATACCACAAGGAATATAAGAGGAGTTATAGAATCACCCAATGCACGGAGCATGGCGGACGCATAATTATATAACCCTATGAATGGTATTCCGATGCACATGATCTTGAGATAGTCTGTTGCCACAACGATGATGTCTTCGGGAGTATCAAGCAGACGAAGTATTGGAGCTGCCAGTACAAAACCCAAAATTGCCATAAAAACAGATGCGACGAGCATCATGTAAGCACTGTTAACGATGACCTTTTTAACTCTGGTCTCATCTTTCGCGCCGAAATATTTTGAAGCGGTGATTCCGCCACCGTTTGCGACGCCGATGCAGAATGAGAAGAATAAAAACGAAAGTGATCCGGTGGACCCTACTGCCGCCAAGGCATCAGGTCCGACTCCGCGTCCTACGATTGCAGAGTCAGCAAGATTATAAAGCTGTTGGAATATATTACCGACGAGCATTGGTATGGAAAAACTGATGAGAAGCTTCGTCGTATTTCCCTTGGTCATGTCGCGAACAAGCGTGCTCATATTCTTACATCCCGGATCCTTTCTTGAGAGTCGCACAAAATTTATCATCAAGGGTGATGGCGGGCAATGAACTTTCGTGCGCGAAAATTGATATATTGTTCACTCATCGCTTTACAAAAGGCGTTTTATGTTAGAAAATCGTATAAAAGTGTTGCATTTTTGTGCAACCTTCTACGGGAGGTCCGACGCGCGCCATGATCAACGTTCTATATTCAGGCTTCAGCTTCCAGCACGAGTCATTGGTCTACGACACCGACCAGGGCCGTGTCGGTTTTGAGAGCTACCACATGCTCTACACGCACACGCCCGCCCTCTTCTGGGTCGACAACGAGCTGCGCCGCTATCCTGCCAGATCCGTTATTTTATTCACTCCCGGCCACCGCAAATACTACAGCTCGCTGCCCGGCGAGCCCTACAAAAACGACTGGATCAGGTTCGACACCGACGAGGAATTCATCAAGAATTTCCCGATCACCAACGTTCCCTTCTCGCCTGCCGATCCTGACTTCGTGCATAATCTTTTTAAATTAATCGCGTGGGAAAGTAATACCAATAAAGGCACAGACGACCCGGAGATGCTGAGCCTGTTCCAGGTTCTGTTCGCAAAACTCTCCGATGGCAACATTGATGTTTTGAACAAACCTTACCACCACGAGCTGATTTCTCTGCGCCGCGACATGATGCTCCACCCCGAGCTCGACTGGAACGTCGATTCCATGACCCGCCGCCTGAATTTGGGCCGCACCCGCTTCCAGACTCTCTACAAAGAAACCTTCGGCATCAGCCCGATTGATGATGTGATCAATGCGCGCGTCAAATTCGCAAAGGACCGTCTGAAATACACCACCCGTTCCGTTTCAGAGATCGCGGAGATCTGCGGCTACAAGAGCACCGAGCACTTCATCCGCCAGTTCTCGAAGGTGACCGGCATGACGCCCGGCGCATTCAGGCATTCGGGAATGGAGGCGTAAAGCAGCGTACGTAAAACGTACAGTAAATCAACGCGTTTACTGTATAAAATACGTATTCCCGAGGAAAAATACGTAATCCGTACAGTATTTGGAATAATTTACTGTACGATTTACGTACTGACCTTTCGAGAAGGGGCATAGCCATTTCCGGCGTGCAAACTTTGTGCAGTAAACGTCACGCGTTGTTAACACACAACTTGCACGCAGTTTGCATGCGCGGCCTCACACCATTTTGACTTTGTCCCCATAACTCATATAAACAGTCGGATTGTAAGTATACCCGCCACCCGATAAGATTTAGCATATAGGCAACAGGTAATTTAATTACGGGAGATATGGGGATGTCCGCTGCGAATAAAACGTTACTGAAAAAGGCCATTGCAGGAGTCCTGATCGCAGGAACTCTTGTCTCGGTTTGCGCGTGCCCTAGAAGGAGCGGCAAGCCTTATCTCGACGAGAGGCCGGAGGGTCACGTTGCCGACGGAATCATCAAAAGTTATGAGATAAACGTCACGGCGAATTTCGTCTGCTATACGGACAAAAAAGGCAAGACCATGCTCGCGCAGATCAGCCGCAACGGATATGAGGTCGACCCTGACGGACTGTGCGACGTTAAGCCCGGAAACATCTATAAGATCCGTTACGATATCCAGTACATTTCGGGCGGAATCGGCGGCGGATCAAATCACTATTTTCTCTGCGTCTACGAATGCAAAACCATCGAACCTGAGGAGCTGTACGAAGAAGACTATTTTCCTTTTGCAGGTTACTGGGACAACGATGGCGAGCTCGAGAAGCCGATGTACTCGCACGTTAATGACCCTTACATAGTTCTTCCGGATTACGAAGGCAAAGGCTACATCGTCTATTCCAAGCGGCTCGGCAAGCTGCATTTCGATGAGTTCAGGGAGATCGAACTTCCCATCCAGCTGTACGAAAGAGACGAGCCCGACATTCTGCAGTTAAATGTCATCTGCAACCGCGGCGTGACTGACGATCAGATACTTAAAAGTCTCCTGAGCGGCGAGCTCAGCGACGGCAGGGATTTCCTGTTCTACGATACGTGGAGGTCCATCGTCGACTCACGGGATTATGTTGATTCCTTCGATTCATTTGACCGCACCGCGTCCGGAAGATTTTTCATGGACCACTGCGTGATAACTTCTTCCGAAGAGCCTCAGCCCGGACGGAAAAGAATCATCACTTACGACGACCTTCTGTCAGGCAAACCGCCTCAAGAATTGGGCCTACCCAATGATATGTATAACCAGATCTACAAGACCTGGGACGCGCTCACCGAAGAAAGAACCGTCAGACGTCAGATACCCCATTACGACGTGATACTTTTCGACGGGCCGTTCGAGCACGGCTGTTTCCCCGAATACGACGGCACCCTGCAAATCTATCTGACGACAAACGGCAATCCGCAAAAGGAGCCCCAGCCCGACGACAATTATGTCGCAGTTTTCGTGCGGCACGAGTTTCTCGAGGCGATCCCGCAGATCTGATTTCCGGACAAAACTTCGGATTCCCTGACATTGTCAGCGAAACGCCGCTCAGTTAAACTATCACCGGATTGGGGGAGTGATTTATGAAGAACATCTCGAAAGCAATATCCGGCGTACTCGCGCTGACACTTATTTTTTCAACATCCTGCGCCACGCAGACTGAACCCACGCCTGCATTAACAGGCACACCTGAGACGACAGAGGTGCCGTTCACTAACACGGATGACCTCTTCCCCATTGGCGATAAGGAGTATTTCGTGCCTTTCGCTGATCCGGCGACGAGCTACTGCTCAATTGCCGAAGGTTACGGCGTTCCCGTCAGAGAACAGGGCATGGGCGGCTGCTACTGCTATGCGTCGGTTACGGCAATGCAGACCAATTACCTGAAAGCGCACGGCGAGCTGATCGACCTCAATCCCGTGGACATCATCAAAAGGATCTACGAGAGTGTGCCCAAGGACGGCGAACAGGTCTACAACGAAGAGAAATACTATGTTTACGATACGAACGTCACTGACCTGGGCGGCGGCGTCGACCAGGTAACGGGCGCGATGGTTGCTGACCCGCTGAACGGCTATCTCGTCTCTGAGACCAATGTCATCGGCAACTACATCTGCGAATATCCGGGCATTCCCACTATCTCAGAAGACGTGATCAAGGACGCGGTCAGAAATTACGGCACAGTCTGCCTGTCGCTCAACTACACGAAAGACTGCAAGATGATCAACGGCTACTACACCCAGAACTATCAGGACAACGCCGGAAATTCCAACCACGTTTCCGTAATCGTCGGCTGGGACGACAACTTCCCTGCTGACGGATTCAAGACGCCCGCAAGCCGCAACGGCGCATGGCTCGTTCAGAATTCTTTCGGCGAGTACTGGGGAAACATGGGTTACTACTGGGTATCTTACGACATGCCGATCCCCGGACTGTCTACCATCAGCGTCACAAAAGAGTATTCGGGCGGCATCGCTTACGGCAAGTTCCCTGAGGTGTATCTGCCCTCTGCCGACCTCGTTGCGCTCGGTGAGCAGAACGGAGGTGTAGATCAGGCTGTTTTTGACGCCATCAATGCATGTAACACCGTTACAAGTGCCACAGTTTACGACAAAAACGGCACTATCGGCGCGATCGGCATCTGGACCGACGCACCCGGCCAGAACTACGAGATTCAGGTCCTGGACGGCAAATTCGGCAAGGTCCTCTCGGCCCTGACAGGCAGTTTTGAGTTCGGCGGCTACCACATAGTCAAGCTTGATGAGCCCCTTAAGGTAAAAAAGTTCACCGTCGTCGTTAAGACCCCCGGCGTCGGCGTCTTCGAAGGCTGCCCTCACGAGTGCACCGCCGGAACGATCACGAACAAGGTCCCCTGCCACTACGAGGTAAAGTCCGCTCCGGGCCGCTCGTTCATCGAGATCGACGGCGAGTGGGTCGACGTAACTGATGAGAACGTCATGTCACGTTTGGGTTATGCCGGCATGCCCGAGTTCGAGGAAGTTGCCATACTTGGAGATCCGTGCATCACGGTGCTGTTTGTGTAAGGGCGGCGACCTTTCGAGATGCAAACACGCAAATTGAGATACACCCCAAATTCTAAACAGACCTGAAATGCATCCTACAACCCAAAAATCATCAATTCAGGATGCATTCCACCAAAATCCCCTTCAGCCCCAAGGCCTTCACGCCCCCCTCAACTTGACAACTCCTTAAATGAGTATATAAAATAAGTCACTGCAATGAAGGTGCGTAAGTAGTCTTACTGCTGGCCGGAACAGAGAGTCGTGTCTTGGGCTGAGAGCACGATCCGAAGGGCACAAAGATGAATTTCAACACTGGAGCTTCCGTCGAAAACGGTTCAACTGATTAAGCGGATGCGTGTGGCGGCATTACAGCGCGAAAGACAAGAGCGGTCAGTTATAGCGGCTGATCGAACATGGGTGGTACCGCGAAGGTGCTTATATAAAGCGAATTCGTCCCGTGGCAATGACAAGTTGCCGCGGGCTTTTTTATTGCCCGGCGGGCGGGTGCAAAATCACGCAGCGCGGGCGACTTAAATACAGTATAAAAACAACCGTAAATACAAGGAGGACAACATGGCTGAACTTAGTGAATTAAGCGCAAAGTTATCAGAGATCAAAGCAAAGATCGAATCAGACCTTACCGAGATCAAGAGCTCCAAGGGCGTTTTCGAGTATCGAAAGAGCGTCATGGACTCCAAGGAAGGTAAGATCGGCTCACTCATGAAGGAGATGGGCAAGATCCCGAAGGAGCTCAAGGCTGACTACGGCAAGATGGTCAACGAGATCAGAGGCTGGGCAACGGAAAAGTTCGACGCTCTCGACGCACAGTTCAAGGCAGCTGAGCAGAAGGCAAGATACGACGCTGAGACGATCGACGTAACTCTCCCTTCAAAGAAGCTCAAGAAGGGCTATCTCCACCCCAACACACAGGTTAGAAACCAGATCGTAGACATCTTCGGTTCAATGGGTTTCTCCGTTTACGAGGGTAACGAGATTGAGACAGATCACTATAACTTCACGGCTCTGAACATTCCTCAGGATCACCCTTCACGTGACATGCAGGATACTTTCTATCTGAGCCCTGAGTTCCTCCTCAGAACACAGACTTCTGCAGGCCAGGTTCACGTAATGGAGTCACAGCAGCCTCCGATCAAGATCATCTCACCAGGTAAGGTTTTCCGTTCAGACGATGACGCTACACACTCACCGATGTTCTCCCAGATGGAGGGCCTCGTTGTTGATGAAGGCATCACGCTCTGCGACCTTCAGGGTATGCTCGACGTTTTCGTAAAGAAGATCTTCGGCGAAGAAACAACAACGCGTCTCAGACCTTCCTACTTCCCTTTCACGGAGCCTTCCGTTGAGGTTGACGTTTCCTGCTTCCAGTGCGGCGGCAAGGGATGCAAGCTCTGCAAGGGCACGGGCTGGATCGAAGTCCTCGGTGCAGGCGTAGTTAACAAGAAGGTTTTGGAAGGCTGCGGAATTGACAGCGACAAATACAGCGGTCTGGCTTTCGGTATCGGTATCGATCGTATTGCCATGCTCAAGTACGGCATCAACAACATCAAGCTCCTGTTCGAGTCTGACCTGCGCGTACTTGAACAGATCGACGATTAATCGCAAAGGAGGCAATAAAAATGTTAGTACCGTTAAGTTGGCTTAAAGATTATGTAGATATTGACGTCACACCTGATGAGCTCGAGAATAAGCTCTTCAGCTGCGGCTTCGAAGTAGAAGAAAAATATGAAGTCGGCAAGGACATCTCGAAAGTAGTTGTCGGCGAAGTTAAGACATGCGAAGCAATCGAGGGCACACACCTTCACCTCTGCTCCGTTGATGCAGGCGAACACGGCGTTCTCCAAATCTGCTGCGGCGCAGACAACGTTGCTGCTGGCGGCAAGTATCCCTTGGCTCTCATCGGTGCCCAGGTATATGCCACAGCGAAAGATCACAAGACCGTTGAGGGCCTCATGACAATCGGTCAGGGCAAGCTCCGCGGCTATGATTCTTACGGCATGCTCTGCTCAGGCGTTGAGATCGGCGTTACTGAGGACATGTTCCCCGGCGCAGGTTACGACGGACTTCTGGTCCTCCCTGCTGACTCGGTTCCTGGCGCAGACGTTAAGCCCATCCTCGGTCTGGACGATTATATTTTCGACGTTTCAATCACTGCAAACAGACCTGACTGCCAGTCCATCTTCGGCATCGCAAGAGAGGTTGCTGCAGTTCTCGGCAAGGAGATCAAGGAGCCCTCTCTGGATTACACAGAGAGCGATGTTGCGATCGATTTCAACATCCGCGTTTCAGCTCCCGACATCTGCCCCAGATACATCGGCCACTATGTTTCTGACGTTACGATCGCTGAGTCACCCGCATGGATGAAGCGCCGTCTCGCACTCGTAGGTTGCTCTGCAATCTCCAACGTTGTAGACATCACAAACTACGTTCTTTATGAGCTCGGCCAGCCGATGCACGCTTTCGATTTCAACTATCTCGAGGGTGGTGAGATCCACGTACGCCGCGCTGAGAACGGCGAGAAGATCGTTACACTCGACGAGAAGGAATTCGCGCTCACATCAGATAACCTCGTCATCTGCGACGGCAAGAAGCCCGTTGCCCTGGCAGGCATCATGGGCGGTCTCAACTCTGAGATCCTCGATACAACCAAGGCTGTTATGTTCGAGGCTGCAAAGTTCGCTCACGACAACATCCGTAAGAGCTCAAAGGCTTTGGGTCAGGTTTCCGACTCTTCAATGAGATTCTCCAAGGGCGTTGATGAGTACACAACAGTCATGGCAATGAAGCGTGCGCTGCACCTCATCGAAGAGCTTGGCTGCGGTAAGGTCTCAAAGACATCTTTCGACGTGAACACAGGCAATTCAATTGAGCCCAGAAAGCTCACAGTAAGCGTTGCACGCGTCAACGGCGTCCTCGGAATCACGGTTCCCAACGACGACATCGTACGCATCCTTACTAACCTCAACTTCGCACCTGAATTGAGCGGCGACGAGCTTACGATCGCTATCCCCGGCTACCGCGTAGATATGGAATCCTATCAGGATGTCGCTGAGGAAGTCATCCGTATGTACGGCTACGATCACATCACGCCTACATTCATTCCGACAGCAAAGGTTACTTCCGGCGGATATAATCTCAAGCAGCGTTCAGAGCTCAAGATCAAGCGCGACCTCTGCGCAGCAGGCGCGAGCGAAGGCGTTCATTACTCCTTCTTCTCACCTTCAGATTTCGATCTTTTGAAGCTCCCTGAGGACGCTCCCGAGAGATTTGCAATTAAGATCATGAACCCTATCAACATTGACCTGTCACTCATGCGCACAACTCTCGCACCCCAGATGATCAAGGCAATGGCTCGTAACCAGAAGAACGGAATTCTCTCCGGCAGAATCTACGAGATGGGCAACAAGTTCCTTCCTAAGTCTCTCCCTCTCACGGAATATCCGGATGAGCGCGAGACCATCTGCATCGGCGTTTTCGGCGAAGATGAGGATTTCTACTCACTCAAGGGTCTCGTTGACGTAATCGCTGATTCTTTGGACGTTGAGTTCGACTACGAGAAGGATTCAAAGACTTTCCTCCACCCCGGCAGAACCGCAAAGGTCATCTGCAACGGTGAGGTTGTCGGCTACCTGGGTCAGGTTCTCTACGAGATCTGCGACGAGCTCGACATGAGAGTTCCCGCTTATGTTGCAGAAATCGATCTGCGCACTTTGAGCCAGTACTACGGCAAGGACAGAAAGTTCATCCCGCTCCCGAAGTTCCTCGAAGAGAAGCGCGACTTCTGCTTCGTCATGGACAAGAGCGTTACTTGCGCTGAGGTCGAGAAAGAGATCAAGGCTTCATGCGAGTACATCACAAAGATCGAGCTCTTCGACATCTACGAAGGCATCCAGCTCGGTCTCAACAAGAAGAGCCTCGCATTCAGTGTCGTCTTCACACCTAAGGACGAGGAGTTCAAGCCCGAGGTCATCGACGGTTTCGTCAGCACGATCCTGGCTAACCTCGAGAGCAAGCTTGGCGCAACACTGAGAGCGTAAATATTTTACAACCGCAAATCGAAAGGCTGTCTCACTGTGAGGCAGCCTTTTTGTTTTTATTCCCTAGTGCTCAAAGAAATTTTTTATCATAAAACGCCCTAAAACCGTCGAAAAATTATAAGAAAACTCGAATTCTTATAATTTTCGCCCCCTCTTTCAATCGTTTGTTATAAGGTGCCGTGGCAAGGCAGTTTCTTCATTTCACCACGCTACACTGTCAATTCACCACAAAATCCGCAAAACGTTTTTCGCGATGATAACCTAGCCTCATTCAACAAAACATTGCGTCAACATTGGAGGAACAAGTTATGAGTGAACAGACAGTCAGGACTTCTGAGTCGGTACAAAAGGAAATCCGAAAGCTCCGCCACAAGGCAGAGTTGCCGATCTTTGTGATCAATTCAATTCTCGGACCGGTTTTCGCATGCATCTTAGGCATCGCTTTATTCGGTGAATACGGAATCGTGGATCTGATCAAGGAAGGTCTCGCGAACGCAGAGATCACGGAAACAAGCCCTGAGTTCTCAGCATTCCTTCTCGGTTTCATCGCAGTGATCGCTTCGATCGGCGCTATCGGCTTCGTCTGCTATCTCGTCTTCCTGAGCCTCTTCGAATACTACAAGACATACGCAGACAACATGTCTTACGGCATCAGGGTTTCAGAAGAGAATTTCCCTGAGATCTACGCGAAAGTCAAAGAGTTCTCACAGCTTCTCGGCTTCAAGAAAGAGCCTGAAGTTTATGTTGAACAGATGAACGGCTCCATCAACGCATATGCATCCTGGGTGCCCGGCAAAAACTATGTGCACTTAAACGCAGAAGTAATCGAACTGCTGTATTTGGAGCACAAAGATCTCGATACTATCAGTTTCATCATGGGACACGAGTTCGGCCACATTTATTACAAGCACACCGTACTCCACTATAATTTCTTCGCAAACCTCGTAAACATGATCCCCGTTTTCGGTCAGAAATTCATGGGACCTCTCCTCCAGCGCGCAAGAGAATATTCCGTAGACCGCGTCGCACAGGTTCTCACAGACGGCAAGTGCGGTTCTGATACAATGATGTTCCTCTCCGCAGGAAGACACGTTTATAAGTACGTTAACGTTGACGACTACATGTCATTCGTAAACAAGGACAAGAACTTCCTCGAGAAATTCGCAAGATTCGTTACGAACCTGGTAGCAAGTCACCCCATCAGTCCGTTCCGAACAAAGGCCATCCTTGATCCAACCCAAAAAAGTGGAAGGCTTTTGTAATTCATATCCCCAATCACGCAATGGGAAAGGTCCTGGTCACAAGCCGGGGCCTTTCTCTATTAACTATTAAAAACACTCCCCGGGATTATCCCAAGGGAGTGCTCATTTGTTCCTTACTGATCAGGCAGAAAACCTGCCTGAAGGGTATTATACCATTCTTAAAGGCGATTTACCTGTTCTTTTTCTTAGCCTTCTTCTCCAGATACATCGACTTGTCGGCTTTCTTCATGGCGTCAGTAAGTTTCTGCCAGTTGTCTACGTCGGCTGCTCCGATCGATGCCGACAGCTCGAAAGGGAACTCCTGCGAATCATTGACTGCCCTGATGTTTGTCCTGACGTGTCTTTTGAACTTGCCGACTCTGCCGGGCTCATTTGTGACCAGAACGACCTCAAATTCGTCGCCGCCCATACGCGCAACAAATTCAGAACCTTCAAGTGCCTCTTCAATGCACTGTGCGAGTTTCTTGATGGCTTCGTCACCTGAGTCGTGGCCGAAGGTATCGTTGATATATTTGAGCTCATCCATATCGATGGATACGACTGAGATGGGCTTTATCATGTTGCCTTCCTTGTCGAACATGTCAGAGATCCTTTTCTCGAATCCGCGGCGGTTAAGCGTACCCGTGAGCGGATCTTCGATATAGAGCGTCATGATATCCGCAATACCGTAGAGCTTTGCATAAAGCATGAGCTTATTTATTGTCTGACCGATCTGTGAGAGCAGATATTCGATCTTGAAGTTGATGAATTCCGGCATCTGCGTATCTACGATCATGACGCAGTAGCCGTATACTTCGTTCTTATATGTAACGCCGAAATGTATGCGCGTTCCCTGCTCATCGTTTTCCATGCCTTCGGGCAGGAGGAGATTATCGTCTATGCGCATGTCACCAACATGGTTCTCGCCCTTCTCATGGAAATAACCGACAAGATATCTGTTGTTCTCATCGGTCTGGACGAAGTAGCATGACTTGATACTCGGAACGCTCTTCATCTGCTCGAGAGCAACTTCGGTGGCGGGGTCTTTCGCGAGGGCGCCTTCAAACATTGTGTTGATAATAACGAACTCACGCTTGTCATCCATGGAGATCGAAGTCTCTGCATTCTGGAGGCACAGCTCCTTGTAAGCGTCACGCTCGACCTTGATGTCGGCCGTGCTCTCGCGCAGGATCAGGTCGCCGGGAACATAGATGTTGAGGTCAGGTCTGTTGCCTGCAATGGCATCTTCCAAAACCTTTATTGCCGTGTCAACGAAAGTCTTATTAGAAATCTCGATGGTAGTGATCGAAGGGATGTGCGATCGCGCTTCGGGTGCGTTGTCGATGCCGCTGATCATGCAGTCGCGGGGGATCTGATAGCCGCGCTGTACGAGTTCGTTACAAAGAGCGATCGCCTCGTAGTCATTTGAGCATATGATCGCCTCAGGCAGGGTGCCGTCTTTCTTAATGAAGAAATCAGCCATCTCCGGGCCCTGTGTATACCAGTAATTTCCGTGGAAGATCTTCTTCTCTGAAATGGTGAGACCGGCCTCTTCCATCGCCTGCTCAAAGCCTTCACGGCGCTCGTAGGAATCTTCGAGCTCATCCATGCCGGTAACGAAACCTATGTCGCCCTTCTCACATTTCGCGATGACGTGCTTGGCAACGTCGTACATGAGCGCTGTGTTATCCGGAATGATGTTATAGAAACCCTGAATGGATGCACGGATCGATACGACCGGCGGCGCTTCCATGTCGGCCAGCAATTCTTCGACTATGTCCTTGCCGATGTTCTCGTGAATGAGAGTGTCGTAACAGATGATGACGCCGTCGTAATCGTGAACATCGGGCAGAGCCAAAATGCTCTTGGATCCGTTAACGTGGAGAGGGTTGTCGGATATGACCGAGCACACACCAAAGACATCTACACGGTGACCATGCTCACGGGCATGATTGTCAAGATGCTCTATGATCGACAGAGCAAAGTCACGATACATATCACCTATGAATGCACAAATCTTCATAACCTATTATACCCCCATAAAATAATAAACTATTTCACCGGACCTCTCGCTCCCTTTTCCTTATACAGATAATCGTCCGCCTTGGCAAGTGCTGCCTGGAAACTCGCGATGTCGCCGGAATAGGGCGAGTATCCGATGCTGGCAGTGAGCTCGTATTCGGCACCTGCCTTTTTATTCAAATGCTTGAGATTATCCCTGATGCTCTGGCAGAGCGCCTTGATGTTCTCTTCCTTGTCAGTCTTGGCAATAATGATGAACTCGTCGCCGCCGTATCTTGCGATGAATGTCCTCATGGGATTCTCGGAACAAGACAGTTTCAGAGCGTCAGCAGTGCGCTTCAGCGCGTAGTCGCCTTCGACATGACCGTACTGGTCATTGATCTGCTTGAACTTATTGAGGTCGACCATGAGAACGTAACGGTCGTATTTATCTGAGCTCTGCTTCTGTGCTTCGCTCGCAACGTATTTCTTGAGCTGTGTTCTGTTGTTAAGCTTCGTGAGCTCGTCGATGGATACCTGGTCATTGAGCGACGTGATGTAAACGTAGAGCATCATGATCGAGCATCCGAAACAGAACATCGGCGCTTCGAGCCACAGGGTCTGCATAACGCCGAATATGGACAGTATGATCGGATAGATACCGCTTACGATATAAGCGCTCCTGACCGCATAATTGTCTTTTCTGAATGCCCTCACGAAAGACCTGATCGTGCTGGCGACGATATATCCGATCGGAATGCCGAGGAAGAGCAGATAGTATGTCAGTGTGACATGGTAATCTTCAGTAATGACAGTGCCAGGGAAGACAGTAAACAGCACAAGCAAAACGAGAGTATTTACGATCGCAGGTATCATGACGATCATCCTGTTCCTGAATTTCTTGATGTATTCCTCGCCCTGGGAGATCTCAACATATACGAACCAGAAACTCGTGATGGCACCGATTATAAGCGCGTTCATGAGATTGGCGACAGATACGGAGAAATAATTGCCCGGCAGATAGCCTCCGAGGATCAGGGCCCAGAAAATGTCGCTCGTGAAATACATAATGTGGGCAATGATCATGTTGAGGAAGATAACCTGCTTCGACTGGCGTCCTACGGAACCCACTTCTCTAATAAACATCATCAAAAATATGATGATGCTTACGATATTCGCTTCAACATAAAACGCAGTATAATCCATTTCCATAAAAGGATTATAGCTTCTACGCTCCCTCGATGTGTTATTCGGAAGTTAATAAATAAAGAATAATTATGAATTTCTGCGTTTGCTTACAGTTGCCAGATAACTGACCCCTATCAGCTCGAAAACTTTCTCATCCTGCACCGTCCCGTCCAGCAGCACGGTTATCCAGTGACGCTTGTTCATGTGATAAGAGGGCATGATCCCCTTCTCGTGGCACAGCGCGTCGTGGAGCACCGGGTCGTCGATCTTGAGGTTCATGCAGTCGACCGGACTGTCACCATCCAGCCCCAGCCTGTCACGTCCAACCTTCATTATGAGCGCAAACCACTTGCGGTTATCCTTATGCCTGAACACGCCCGAAACAAGATCTCCCTCCCACGGGAAATCCGGCTCAACACCATACTGTTCCTTAATGTGATCGATAACGCTCTGTCGTGACATGTTTTTCTTCTTCAAAATTAACAAACTTTTTTAACAATAGAATTATAGCATGCCCCATAAAAACTTATGCGGACAAAGTGCGCAAAGGACGCCTTCTCCAGACGCCCTTCGCACAATCAAATATATGGGGAAAGAAATGAGGGTAAACTAATTCTTCGAAGCTTCCATCGCGCTTCTGATCCTCCTGATCACTTCTGAACGGGTAAGGAATTTTCCCGACTCATTATCCAGATCGGAGTTGGTGGTCAGACCCATGCCCGCATATCCCAAACTGATATCCGGTCTGACTCCAAATTTGCACGCAAGGAGCTGCCCGATGAATGTGGCGTATCCGGTGTTGGATCCTCTGATTTGGCCGGGCAAAATTCCTAAATTAGAAACTTCTTTTGAGGTTTGAAAAACATCTGCAAAATCATTTACGTTATCACATAAAACTGACATGTTTGTTCCCTGTTCTCCAATCCCCGAAACGCCTGTATTCATTGGGTTTGATCTCCTTTTTGTTAAGCTTGTGTTTGTTTGATGGCATTAGTATCGCATTCAAAAATCCTATCGAATATATTCAATGTTCTCAGAGAATGTTGATTAATCAACAAATGAAAATCAGACTGTTGATTAACTAATAACTTTTTATTCACAAATAGTTCTTTTTGCATTTCATAAATGGCAATAATCACCGTGTATCATATGACTATACGAAAGGGATACACCCCAGACGTTACTAAAACAGAATTACTTTTTCACGTAATAAATCAAAGCTAACTTGTAAGGACCGCGAGAACACTCTCGCGGTTTTTGCATTGCAGGAAAAATAACCTCATAAAAACAACAATGACCCGACATAAGTCAGGTCATTATTGCTCAAACAAACTTTAACACTTGTAAACAAGGACGACAATAAATGTGTGGTGTTTACGGGGATATTATAGCACGGGGAAAGGCAGGTGTGCGAAAACAGTGCAAGAAGCTTTATTCAATATAATCAATAATCTCCTCGCTATGCTGTGTAAATTTTGCGAAAAAT
>Ga0265298_10005397_pt1 | contig 16065 bp, 9 predicted proteins | sample AusTroGonzalo_MG_3_FD_193486 | JGI IMG/M metagenome (GOLD analysis project Ga0265298, IMG submission 193486) | Bovine rumen microbial communities from tropical cattle in Woodstock, Queensland, Australia - Gonzalo_01 | ecosystem: Host-associated > Mammals > Digestive system > Stomach > Rumen ... | reverse complement strand
AACACCCCCACACGCCCGCTTGAGGCTTCAGGCACAAGCGGCGAGAAGGCGCAGATGAACGGTGTACTCAATTTCTCGGTGAAGGACGGTTGGTGGAATGAAGGCTATGTGCCGGGCGCAGGCTGGGCGCTGACCGACAAGCGCACTTACGAGAACCAGGCCCACCAGGACCAGTTGGATGCCGCAACCATCTATCAGATGCTTGAGACGGAGATTATTCCTCTTTATTATGCAAAGAACTCGAAGGGCTATTCGCCGGCATGGATTCGGACGATTAAGAACTCCGTGACGCAGATTACGCCGCGCTTCACTACAAAGCGCATGATGGACGACTATTTCGACAGGTTCTATAACAAACTGGCCAAGAGGCATGCTCTCTTGTCGGAGAATAACTACAAGGTCGCCCGCGACATTGCGGCATGGAAGGAGAACATGGCGGCTCACTGGGACGAGATAGAGGTATGCGACGTGCTGTTTGACGACCTGCATCAGACACTCCCCTTCGTGGGTGAGAGCCACAAAATTGCGGTTGAGATAGACACTCATACCCTGAACGACAAGGGCTTGGGCGTGGAGCTGGTGGCTGTCCGCATGTCACAGCACAACAACGACAAGCTCTATCAGGTGACGCCTCTGGAGTTGGTCAAAGCCGAAGGTTCGCATCTTACTTTTGCGACCGAATATCGTTTCGACTATGCCGGCGGCATGAAGTTCGGCTTGCGCTTGTTCCCCAAGAACGACCTTCTCCCGCATCGTATGGACTTTGCCTACGTCCGTTGGCTGGGCTGACGCTTTCGGCTCCGGTCGGGGACTGTAACGGACTGACAGGGGCGGAGTGTAGGACTGGTTCTGTTCACGTATGGAATAGGAGTGGCGCATTCTTCACGGAGTGCGCCGCTCTGTTTCTTTTCTCTGTTTTTGAAAATATCGGATACTTGTTTCGCAAATGCTTGCTGTGGGGATCCGGTTTCTTGTTGCGGAAAATATCTTGTATGTCCCTGTATAATGTCCAATCTCTGCTGCACTAATTCCGCTGTTCCTCCGCTCGTAGAGACGGTATGCATACCGTCTCTCTCTCAGGAATGCGCCTTTGTATGTGATTGGTTATTTGTTCCGTCCCCAGTCATCCGCTTGTAGAAACGCTATGTCTGTGTACATATTGACAGAATAGGGCGATGAATAGCACAGAGGGCGTTTTCACGCCCTCTGCAATTCCATGTTTGCCTCAAAGATGTTAGCCTTACTCCCGAACCAGATGCACATCGCACTGCGGGAACGGAATGCTGATGCCGGCAGCGTTGAGGGCGTTGTAAACCACCTCCTTAGCACGGTCAATATAGCCGATTCTCTCCGCGACAAGCACATACTGCTTGACGGCGATTTCCACGGAGCTGTCACCCATGTTACTAACCACTACATGTATGCCGTACTTCGGTTCCACAATCTCCCTGCCGTACTTGTCCTTGGTGCGCATCTTCTGCATTGCCTCAACCAGCACTTCGCGCACTTTCTGCACGTCGGTTCCGTATGCCACACCCACGACAATCTTTATCAGCTCATAGGAGTTGTTGCGCGTGAGGTTGTTGAAGTTCTTGCCGAAGAGCGATGAGTTAAGGAAGGACATCTCCGTGCCGTCGATGGTTTCCGCCTGCACGCACTGGTAGTTGATGGCTGTTACCCGTCCGCGCACGCCGTCGCACTCAATCCAATCGCCGACACGCAGACGGCCGCCCATGAGCTGAATGCCGTAGATGAAGTTGTTGATGATGTCTTTGAGGGCGATACCGATACCTGCAGACAGACCTCCTGCAACAAGGCTGAGTGAGCCAAGTGGGATTCGCAATGTCACCACCACCGCCACGACGAATATCATCCATGTCAGCACACTGATAATGCTATTGCCCAGTGAGAGGTTGATTTCGTTGGCGCGGATACTGGTGCGCTTGTGCTTGCGCATGAAGGCGGCGTAGCGAAGGTACTGCCAGATGGCGTGGACGGATCGGTTTAGATAGCGCAGGACGAAGAACAGAATGAACAGATGGATGATGCTCTGCGCCGAGATGCGCAGCGTCTCAAACCCGTTCTTGTCAGTGAGCCGGACAAATGGATCGCAGTATATCTTCACATACACATCGTTGAAGTCAAACACGTTCAGCGACATCTTGACGCACAGCGGCAGCGACAGCAGTACCAGCGCGGGGATGGCCACCTGCCGGATGAGGTCGTAGAACCACGTTGCGCCCATGAGCAGCGACTCGCGATCCTCACCGGTGACGTAGGTGATGTTAGACCGCATACGGACTATACGCCGGTTGAGCCACCGTTCCTTGTAACGGCCGAGCAGTTCGATGATGCATACGGTGGAGAGCAGCACTGCCAGTTGGAAGTACCACCACATCACAATCAGCAGGGCGACAAAGGTGTACCCCATGAAGGCGAACACAAAGGCGATGAGATAGATGGCGAGCGAGACCCAGCCTAGAGTGAGGTCGATGGGGGTCGCTTTCCCGCTTTCCTTGATGCAGAAGAACAGTTGCCGTAGCACCGCAAGCAACAGCAACGGCGGGAACAACAGGGTCATAAGCCGGTCCGGAATGAAGATGACACGGCAGATGATAATCATCAGCGTCATCAGGAAGGTCGGCGTATAGAGCCACATGCCGTTCCATATCTGATTCGGCTTCACCCGCAGTAGCAGAGAGCCGGATATGACAATCAGCAGCCAGAGGAAGATGTTGATGTGCCGCACGCCCAACTGGATGTACTCGTCGCCGATAGTGCCAATCCCGAACACAAGGTAGTAGAGGATGGTGCCGACCAGTATGGATAACAGCGGCAGTTTGTTCTTCGTGATAAACTTGTCGGACTTGACGAACAGGGATATCAGCCACAGGACAAAGTAGGTTAGCAGCCAGACTAGCACCAGCATGACCAGCTGGACGACGGCAGTGAGAAACAGAAAAGTGTTTACTCCCTTGCTGGAGAGGGTGTCGTAAAACGCATTGCCTTCATCTTCATCTGTGTCTGTTTGGACAGCAGCGGAATCCGCAGGCTGTGTGGTGTCGGAAAGCTCGTCCCAGCTGTATTGCCCGCGCAAATCGACTTTGGTCTTGTTCCAATAGTCATGATAGTTGGCAATGATGTCCATGAAAGGGGTCTGCCCCTTATAGAATACAGATCTCTCCAGCTCCCGATAGCGGGCCTTGGCATAGTCGTAAGTCTCTCTCATGCGCAGGTACGCCTCCCGGTAGTTGGTGCTGTCCGCGATGATGGTGGCGCGGTTGTCGGCGCACATCTTCAGCAATTCGGACACATCGTATATGCACGAGTCGCGGTATCTCTCCCCCTCCTCGTCCAGCATAAAATAAGCCGGAAACGTGTCACTGACGGCAATCCGTATGATCTCTTTCTCAAGGAAGGAGTCGGAGTTGGAGATGTGCAGGTCAAGCGAATCGTTGTGATACTGCAGGCTTTTCGGCAGAATCCCGGCATCTATCTCTTTCATCATCGGCGGGAGACGGCGCAGGGCCTCAATGAGACGGGCATAGCGGTCTATCTCGAAGTTCAGGCTGCTGATGATGTTGTAGTATGGCATGCGGTCGGCGTAGAAGTCCTGATAGTCGGAAGTGACCTTTTTCAGGGCAAACGCCATGTCGAAAGTCATGTTCTGCTCCTGCGTATAGAGCAAAATGGAGAGTTCGCTGGACTCGGTGATGATGTCAATCATCTGCTGGTGCTGACGCTCGTAGTCCTCATTGAAGCGCTGCCGCGCCTCGGCACGCTGGGCAGAGTCCATCCGCATTTCGGTATGGAGGTCCTTGAGCATGCAGGGCAGTGACCGCCCGTTCACAATGGAGAACGCCGGCATGGCGCACAAGCACAGTGCAAATACAAACGCAGTCAGTCTTCTGCTCATACCGGTTCGGTTACTTTGCTCCGCCGCCGAGGGCGATGTAGAGGGCAATCAGGGCGCGGGAACCTTCGTAGAGGTTGGCGGCTTCGTTGATTTGTGCGGAAAGGAGAGTCTCTTGTGCCGTAAGCACCTCAAGATAGTTCGCCTTGCCTGCATCCATCAGTTCGTGTGTGCCGGTATATGCGTCCTGCAGCACCTCCACCTGCCGTTTGTAGAGTCCATCTTTCTGCTTCGCCGTCTGGCAGTCAGCCAATGCCTCATTGACCTGATTGCCGGCGTTGATGACGGTCTGTACGTACTTCTTCGTCATATCTTCCTGAGTGAGTTTGCTGATTTTGAGATTGGCACTCAGTCTGCCTTGTGCGAAGATGGGCTGTGTAAGCGAGGCAAGAGCGTTAAAGAGCAACGCGCCCGGGTTGGCAATGACGCCGTTGTTGTTGCCCCAGCCCAGGATACCTTGCAGCGAGAGTTTCGGGAAGAAGGCCGAGCGTGCAGCCTGTGTGTTGCAGAACGCCTCTGCAATGGCCTGGTCGGCAATCTGAATGTCAGGACGGTTCTCCAGCAGTTCAGCCGGTACGCCGGTGCTGACTCTCTCGGGCAGTGTGAAGGCACTCCACGCACTACGGTTGATGTGCTGCGGCGTGACGGCAAGAAGGCGGCAGATGTTGTTCTCCGTGCTGCGTATGCTGCGTTGTACATCAAGAATCTGGCGTTTGACATTCAGGTAGGAGTTCTCCATCTGGTTGACGGCGGTGGAATAGCTTTTGCCGTTCTCGAAGAGGGCGCGCTGTGTCTCCAGCGACATGTTCCAGAGGCTGTCGGTATGAATCAGAATCTCCAACTGCCTGTCCAGGAGTTGCAGCATGAAGTACTGTTGCGCCACAGTGGAGACGAGGTTAGCCTGCACTGCCTGACGGCGCAGTTCCGCCTGTTTGACAACCGCCTTGGACTTGCGCACCTGGTTGAGGTTCGCTCCGAAGAGGTCGATGTCCCAGTTCATCTGCAGGGGGATGTTATAGACCGGCACCCACGTATTGCTTCTTATGTTCCCGCTGTAACCCGCCTGTGGAGCCAGCGAGAGAGAGGGCAGATAGCCGAGTTTGGCGGCTTTCAGTGACGCCTGCGACTGCTCGATGGCTATGCGTGCCGAGTTGAGGTCGGTGTTACTCGCAAGAGCGGACTCGATAAGCGCCTGCAATGCAGGGTCGGTGAACACCTCACGCCAAGAGAGCGTGGCAATCGAGTTGTCTGCTTTGGCGGCTGCCACATCCTCGCTCGTGCCGTACAGGTCGCCGCTTACATCGTTCTGCGACTTGTATTTGCCGTAGATACCGCAAGAAGAGAAAAGTACAGAGGTAACAGCCAATACTACAATAATCATCGGAGCCTGTCCTGTCGCTTTTACGCTTTCCGCTTTCACCTCTTCTGCCGGTGCGCCGCCCTGGAACTTCTCATGCAGGGTCTGGAAGACAATGAAGAACGCAGGCACGACAAACAGCAGGGCAAGCGTGCCGACCGCCATACCGGCAGTGACACCAAGCGCAAGCACGCGGTTGCCGTTGGCACCCGCACCGCCCGCAATGATAAGCGGAATCATACCGGCAATCATGGTCACGACGGTCATCAGGATAGGACGCAGACGCTCCTCGCAGGCGGCAAACGCCGCATCACGGATGGACATGCCTTGCGCACGGCGTTCCTGGGCGAACTCGGTGATAAGGATGGCGGTCTTTGCCAACAGACCGATGAGCATGATGACACCAGTCTGCAGGTAGATGTTATTTTCCATGCCGGGCAGGTGCATAAGCGAAACAAGGTATGTGACACCAAACGAACCCATCAGACCGAACGGCACTGACAACAGCACCGCCCACGGCGTGAACCAGGAGTTGTACAGTGAGGCCAGAATGAGGTAAATCAGGATGGCGCAGATGACATAGATGAGGGCAGTGGCATTGCTGCCCGCAGTCTCCTCCACCTCACGCGACATGCCGCCGTACTCATAACTGTAGCCCGCGGGCATCGTCTCCTTGAATACCTCGGCAATAGCCTCATGCGCGTCGCCCTCCGAGAAGCCGCTGGCGGTCATTATGCCGCAGGTGATACTCTGGAAGAGGTTGAAATGCTCCACCGACGCGGAGCCGACAATCTCCTTCAGGGTCACGAACTCAGATATGGGAGCCATCTTGCCGCCGCGTACACGGACAAAGATGTTGTTGAGCGAGGACGGGTCGAGCCTGTACTCCGGCGCGGCATTGGCCATGATACGATAGACCTTGCCGTACTGGTTAAAGTTGCCCACATACGCACCGCCGCAGTATGAGCCAAGTGTATGCAGCACGGTGGCAGGCGTGACGCCGGCGCGGTCGCACTGGGCCGCCTCAACGCTGACTTCATATTTCGGGAAACGCTCGGAGTAGGTGGACATCGCCATCATAATCTCCGGACGCTCGTTGAGTTTGGCAATGAACTTCAAGGCATCGGCGTTGAATTCCGACATGGGTCTGTCCTGAACATCCTGCAGCACAAGGTTTACGCCGTTGCTGGAGCCGTAACCGGGTACCTGCGGCATCTGGAACGGAATGACGACAGCGTTCTTTATCTCCTGGCAGTCCATGGCGAAACGCCCGTAGACAAGATTGATAATGTGGTTCATGCCCGGACGGTCGTCCCAGTTCTTGAGGCGGATGATGAGTGTGGCATAACTGCTCGCCGAACTGTTGGACATCATACCGTAACCATTGACGACGGCGTAACTCTCCAGCTCAGGAATTTTCTTTATCTTCTCCTCTACCTTGCGGACGATCTCTTCCGTCTCATGCAGCGTGCAGCCCTCCGGCGCGCGCACCTCAGCGAAGAACACGCCTTGGTCCTCCTGCGGCACAAGACCCGAAGGCAGACCGCGCATAGCCAGCACAAGTAGCACGGCGGCACCCGCCAGCAGCACCCATGACATCCACGGGCGTTTGATGAATTTCTGCACACCGCTCTTGTACTTGGCTGCAATGGCGTTGTAACTTACAGTGTAAGCCTTCTTTACATAGTAGTTGAGGCTCTTCTTCTCGTTCTCATTCGGGTCGAAGCGCATCATCAGCGCGCACAGGGCGGGACAAAGTACCAATGCCGATATGCACGACAGACCGACGGCAGAAGCCAGCGTCACACCGAACTGCAGGAAGAAACTTCCCGACGTACCTGGCATGAACGCCACCGGAATGAACACCGCCATGAAGACCAGCGTACACGAAATAACGGCCACCGACACCTCGCTCATCGCCTGGCGGGTGGCTTCGCGGGCATCGCTTATTCCGCCTTCCATCTTCGCCATCACCGCCTCGACGACGACTATCGCGTCATCGACCACCGTTCCGATGGCAAGCACCAAGGCAAAGAGCGTCAGTATGTTGAGCGAGAAACCTGCGAGTTGCACAATGGCGAAAGTACCCAGCAACGACACGATAATGGAGATGGACGGGATGATTGTCGCCTTGAAACTCTGCAGGAAGAAATACACCACGAGAATAACCAGCAGAATGGCTATGACAAGCGTCTCCACCACATTGTGAATGGCGGCGAAAAGGAAGTCGTCGCTGGTCTGAAGTATCTCGAACTCCAAGCCTGCGGGCATGGTGGGTTTGAGGTCCTCGTACAGTTTGTGAATACGTGCGTTCACCTCCGTTGCGTTGGCTCCCGGAGCCTGGAACACCATGAACAGCGTACCCGGCTTGCCATCAATATTGGAAGTGAAGTTGTAGCTCACCGCGCCAATCTCCACGTCCGCCACGTCGCTCAGGTGAAGCAGGTGTCCGCTGTCGCTTGTGCGCAGCACGATATCATTGAATTCTTCGACAGACTTGAGCGTGCCTTTGTACTCCATCGAGTACTGGTAGGCATTCTCCGACCTTTCGCCCAGCGAACCGGTGGCAGCTACGAAACTCTGTCCGCCGATAGCTGCGAACACGTCATTCGGCTCCAGACCATACTGCGCCATAACGTCCGGTTTGAGCCATATACGCAGGGCGTAGGTGTTACCGAGCGACATGACATCACCAACACCGGTGATACGCATCAGACGGGGCTTGATGTTGATGTCTATGTAGTTGGATATGAAGTCGGCATCATACTTGCCATCAGTGGATTTCAACGCACCGATATGCAGGATGCTGTTCTGCTGCTTCATCACCTGTACCCCCACTTTGGTCACTTCGGACGGCAGCAGCGCCGTGGCTTTGCTGACGCGGTTCTGCACATTGACGGCAGCCAGGTCAGGGTCGATGCCCTGCTTGAAATACACCTGTATGGACACATCGCCAGAGGCGGAAGCCGATGAGGTGATATAGGTCATGCCCGGCACACCGTTGATGCTCTCTTCGAGCGGCTGCACCACTGATTTCATGATTGTGTTGGCATCGGCACCGGTGTAGGAGGTGGACACACGCACAGTAGGCGGCGCGATGTTCGGGTACTGCTCGATAGGCAGTGTGGTGATGCTGATGAAGCCCACCAACATGATGACAATGGATATGGCACATGCCATCACGTATTTGTTTATGAAAATATTGCCTTTCATAGCTTAAAAGAGTACTCTTTGTCCTTCTTGTACGTTGTTGGCACCCACGGTGACGATTCTGTCACCCACGTTCAGACCGGAGGTGACAATCGCATCCTTGCCGTTACCGGTATCTTCGGTAGTAATGGAGACAGCTGTAGCCGTGCTGTCCGGCTGTACGACATAGACGAGACGCTTGTCCTGCAGGCGCACGATGGCGGTCTGCGGAATGACCATCACGTCCTTCTCGTCGAAGGGCAGCACCACAGTCCCCTGAATACCCGAGAAGAGATGTCCGTCGGGGTTTGGGAACGTAGCCTTACAGGCGAGCGTACCTGTGGTGGCATCCACCACACCGGTAAGGCTTGTGATACGCCCTTTGTGCGGGTACTCAGTGCCGTTTTTCATCACAAACGTCACCTCGGGCAGCGAAGTCATATACTTCTCCATATCTCCTTTGGCGAGTCCCATTGACACCTGCGCTTCAATCAGCGACTCGTTGAGGGAGAACTGTGCGGTCATCTTCTCGTTGCCGCTCAGCACGGTCAGCTGTGTGGCAGGCGACACCTGGTCGCCCTCGTGAACACTGATGCCGCCAATCACGCCCGCCACAGGTGCGGTAATGGTGCAGAAACCGAGGTTTACACGTGCGCGGTTGGCCGTTGCACGTGCCTGGCTCACTGCCGCTTGCGCCTGCTTGTAGTTGTTCTCTGAGTTGTCGAGCATATAGCGGCTCACGATGTTCTTGGCGAACAGGTTCTTGTTCGACTCCCATTCCATCTTGGCGCTGCTCTCCTTTGCTTCGGCGGCGAGGAGGTTTGCTTCGGCGGCATCAAGCTCCAACTCGGCGTTACGCGAATCTATTCTGAAAAGCACCGTCCCTTTCTGCACCTGCTGACCTTCGCTCACACATTTCTGCATCAGCTGGCCGCTCACCTGCGGAATGATGGTCACATCGTGCTGGCCTTTCATCTTCGCGCTGAATTTCATCGGCAGCACAATGTCCGATTTCTTTACTATTACTGTCTCAAAGGACGACGGCGTGGACTTGGGCATGTCGATACCGCACGAGGCAAGAACCGCGGCTACAAGCCCGAATACGCCCAACCGTTTGATTGAATTCATTTTCATATCTTCAGTTATATTTAGTTATTTCATAAATTACGCCGCAAAAGTACAAATAAAATTCCGGACATGCAAGAGTCTGCCTGTATTTATGTATTTTTTTCTGCAAACAGGAAGCGGCTCAAAAGAGTCGCTTCCCGTGTTGTCGCTTCGTGCCGGGACGGTTCGTTTCTCATTTCGCAGACGAGCCGTCTACGCCCCAGGAGGCAGTTTATCTTATTTCCTCACCGGTGGCGTTGAAGATTTTGCCGTCTCGGATGATGAGCAGGCCGTCGTAAGCCCATTCTGAGGCTGTGGAGCCTGCGTCTTCTATCAGTGCGGCGTTGCCGGAGATGTAGAACTTCGCGTCCGAGTCAATCCACTTGCCGCCGCTGTGACCATTTTCGCTGTCGCATGAGTAGTCGTCATTGAATTCGCTAATTATCAGGCGGTTGTTGTCTTCTGGTGTCTCATAGTCGTATGTCTGGTTCCAGAGGTCGCTGTCGCCACTCCCGCCGACTGCTACGTTTTGAGCGGTGAGGACGGTGTCGGCTTCTATCGGTACACAGGCATCCTGCCTGCGATTAGATAAAAACAGAATAATTATAAAACGCATTTATAACCGCCCCGCAATACAGGTGGCGCACTTTGAGACCATGAACCTCATGCAGGTTTCCGCCGATCCCGAAACACCGCAGGTACTCTCCATACAGCCGAGTACCACCAACAAGCAGTGGTAACACACTGCCCACTGCACTTACATACAAGGCGGTTCACCTTCTTGGTGAGCCGCCTGTTGTTTTGTTAGCAGCTGACACTGGATACCCTATCTCCCCTACACGGAAAAAGTCATAAAGCCTCATAAAATCATTTTGGGGGTGTTTTTATGTTAAATTATTTGCACAATCCAACAATAAGCAGTACCTTTGCAGCGTCCTGATTGGGAGCATTATGCTACACGGGAAAAATGGGCTTTGAGCCGGAAGTTGCAAAGGTGTAGGAATATGTCCGTTCAGAAACATAGTTTGGAACGAAAACAATTGCTCTCAAAGCAGTTGTATGACAGCGGTTACTTATGGTCTTACCCGTTGGCGGAATTAAACCAGCGCATATTTGATTCTTCCAATCGGTTTGTTGTTAATAAAGTTAATATATTGTAGGACAGTTAGTGCACTGACTTTGCTGATAATACGAGCGAACAATCCTAGTTGTTGTTTCGCATAATTGCGACATACCATAAATTGGTCATCCAACTGTGAGAAAAGTGTTTCCACTCGCTTTCTTGCTTTGGCAAAAGGCTTAAAAGTTGGTTTCCAATTCTTTTGATTCAAGCGATACGGCACCTCAAGGTGTATGTGGGCAGTTTCAAACAAATCCAGTTGTAGGGATGCATTGAGATACCCTTTGTCCCCTATGATGGTACTCTGCTGATACTCATATTTGATATCTTGCAACCAGTATCTGTCATCCACGGACGCCTTGGACAGGTCATAGGAGTGTATGACACCCTTTAAGCCGCACAGCGCGTGCAGTTTATAGCCGTAATAGTGCGTGTTTTGAGCAGCACAGAATCCGTAATTCGGAGCCGTCTCAAAATCGTTCTTGCCTAATTTGCAACGCTTTGCACGGGAGAAACGACACACCGGTATCGGCTTTGAATCAATACAAAAATAATCTTCGTCTCCATCAATCGCTTGGGCAATGAGTTTTCGTACTTGTTCGCATAAGTTGGCGGTGTATGTTTACTATCGTTCGAAGCGAAGCGTAGATAAGAACTTGCGACGGTCATTGTATTGGCGACGAGAAATGAGGTTCGGAAAGTCCGTCTTGTAGTATTCTTCCAATAAGGAGAACAATAGAGACTCGCTATCGATACCGTATTTCTCTGCTGTGAGACTAAGTGCGATAACTTCAAGGTCAGAAAAACGGGGAACGGGACCTCTGCGAGGTAAATTTCCACGTTCATTGACAAGATTTTTTGAAAATTTCTTGCATACATCAAGAATTTTTCCGAAATTCGCAGCCAAGTTGCGCATGACGAAGATTTTTTAGTTGTTTAACTTTGTTGATTTGACACCACAAAGTTACTAAAAATCAACGATATGTGCAACTCTTTTGTTGATTATATTAGGTCAAAGAACACCTTTGTTTAATTCCGCCAACAGGTTAAAGTAATTGAAAGTTGATAATTGAAAATTGAAAGGACTATTATGAAACGCATTTATAACCAACCCGCAATACAGGTGGCGCAGTTTGAGACCATGAACCTCCTGCAGGCTGTCAGTGAACCCGCCGGACCCGCTACCCTCAGCATCGAGCCGGGCAAATCAACCGACACGCAGTGGTAATGGCTTTCTGTGTGCTTTATGCAGCAGTGGTGATTCCTTTGTCGCAGGCAACCTGCCTGCGACAAAGGATGAAAGCAGTACCTTTGTGGCTGATTTTAGAGAAGTATATGAGTTGCTTATATCCACAGATTGAAAATAAACACCTAAAAACAACAAATACATGAACCAAAAACTACTTATTTTGCTTGCGGCGGTGTTTTGCGCCGCAAACTTGAACGCTCAGATTGATGCGCCGCTGACGTTCGAAGCGAAAGTTGCCGGTGTGCAGGTGACGTACTCTGTTTCGTCTGGAGATCTTCCGCCGGTTGAGTATAGTACCGATGGTATTACTTGGACGACTTATACCTCCGCCATAACTTTGGCAAATGTTGGCGACAAAGTGCATTTCCGAGGCAATAACGCAACCTATTGTACCAGCACCACTCAATACGCCCATTTCGATTGCTCGTCTCATTGCTACATTTATGGTAACATAATGAGTTTGGTGGATGCGGAGAATTATGCTACTGCCACTACGCTTACAGAAACCTATACGTTCTACCGAATGTTCTATCCAAACCCTTACATTTGGAACCACGCTTCCAAGGATTTGGTGCTGCCTGCCACCACATTGACAGAAAGTTGTTATTATAGTATGTTCCAAGGCTGTAGTCAACTGTTCAGAGCTCCAGCGCTGCCTGCCACAGAGTTGAAGGAAAACTGCTATTATAGTATGTTTTATGCCTGTTCCAGTCTGAAGGCTGCTCCTGCGCTACCTGCCATGGAGTTGGCGAGCAGATGCTATCATAGTATGTTTGAATACTGTGACCGTCTTACAAGTGTTCCTGAATTGCCTGCTACCACGTTGGCACCATACTGCTACCAAAGTATGTTCTGGGGTTGTTTCGATCTGACAAGTGTCCCGTTAAATATGCTTCCTGCGACCACCTTGACGAACACCTGCTATAATTCAATGTTCCGAGGTTGTACTAGTCTGACAAGTGCGCCAGTGTTGCCTGCCACCACGTTGGCGACTAGCTGTTATTCGCAGATGTTCAAAGGATGTACCAGTTTGACCAGTGCACCTGAATTGCCTGCCACCACTTTGGCGAACTACTGTTATAGTGAGATGTTCTCTGGCTGTACCAGTCTAACAAGTATTTTTGATAATCTACTTCCTGCCACGACCTTGGCGAACTACTGCTACAGGGAGATGTTCTATGGCTGTACCGGTCTGACCAGCACTCCTACACTTCCTGCCACGACCTTGGCGAACTACTGCTATAGTGAGATGTTCTGTGGTTGTACCGGTCTGACCAGTGCTCCTGCACTTCCTGCCACGACCTTGACGGACTACTGCTATGAAAAGATGTTCAAAGGCTGTACCCATCTGACCAGTGTACCTGCGCTATCTGTCGAAACTTTGGCGAAATATTGCTGCTGTCAAATGTTCCAAGGCTGTACCGGTCTGACCAGTGCTCCTGCGCTTCCTGCCATGACCTTGGCGAACTACTGTTATGGGAATATGTTCCAAGACTGTACCGGTCTGATGAGTGCTCCTGAGCTTCCTGCCACCACGTTGGCGACTGGTTGCTACAGGGAGATGTTCTGTGGCTGTACCAGTCTGACAACTGCTCCTGCGCTTCCTGCCACGACCTTGGCGAACTACTGCTATGGGAATATGTTCCAAGACTGTACCGGTCTGATGAGTGCTCCCGAGCTTCCTGCCACCACGTTGGCGACTGGTTGCTATGGGAGTATGTTCTGTGGCTGTACCAGTCTGACAACTGCTCCTGCACTTCCTGCCATGACCTTGGCGAACTACTGCTATGGGAATATGTTCCAGGGCTGTATTGGTCTAACGAGTGCTCCCGTGCTCCCTGCCACTACGTTGGCGACTAGCAGCTATAAAGAAATGTTCCGTGAATGTACCAATCTTTCTTCAGTGACTTGTTATGCAACAGCAAGAGATAATACAAATGCCACTATGGACTGGTTAAACGGTGTAGCGGTAGCCGGTACGTTCTATGGACCTAAAAACAGTGTTTTCGCTTCTCAAGAACGTAATGCCAGCAATATTCCTGAAGGCTGGACTCTTATTCCATTCCGTGCGTCTCTCATTACTGCTCCGACAGCAAAATCCGGTCTCGTTTATATCGGCACGGCACAGGCATTGCTCAACAATGACGGCGTAGCTGAAGGCGGTACACTGAAATACTCACTGGACAACAGCACATGGAGCGCATCTGTGCCTGCCGTCAAGAACGCCGGTGACTACACCGTCTATTACATGGTGGAAGGTGATGACAGTCATGCGGACTTCATTCCTTCGCCGAACACGGTGGACGCAAGTATTGCCAAAACGCCGCTGACCATCAAGGCGGACGATCGCACCCTCGAGTATGGTGACCCTGCCTGGTGGTGCTATCAAGCCTCCTACTCCGGCTTTGTGAATGGCGAGGATGCGGCTGTTTTGAGCGGAGCGGTACAATTTGACTGCGCATACACCGATGGCGGCAACGCCGGTACGTATTCTATCACGCCTTACGGCACCACGTCTGACAACTACGCCATCTCCTTTGTGGCGGGTATAATTACCGTCAACAAAGTGGCTTCGGTTGTCACCATCGCTCCGGCGGCTGTTGAGGGGTTGGTTGCAAACGGCTCTTTGCAGACCCTTGTTACCGCCGGTACGGTGACTGGCGGCGAGTTGCAATACAAACTCAATGACGGTGCATGGAACATAACCCTTCCGCAAGCCGCTGCTGCCGACACCTACACCGTTTGGTACAAGGTGGTCGGTGACGTAAACCATAACGATATAGCCGCAACATCTCTTGTGGTAACAATCGCCGCTCCGGCGCAGAACGCGGTAAACATCACCGCCAACCAGGACCCGCAACACGCAGGCGTTTACTACAGCACGTTCTACGACAGTTCCGTCAGGTTCGCACTGCCCGCAGGAGTGGAGGCATACGTGGCTGCGATAAGCGGCGACGATCTGCTTCTCACAAAGATTGCCCAAGGCGGTCAGATTATACCGGCGGACAATGCCGTTATCCTCAAATCCGGTGTTCAGAACTACACCTTGACTCCGAGCGATGAAGCACCTGTATCCTTCAGCGTGGTCAACAACTTGCAAGGAACAGATGTCGCTATCAACACCCCCTCCAATTGCTATGTCTTGAGCGGTCAGGACGGCAAGGTCGGCTTCTATCAGTACAGCGGCAACACTCTCAACGCGCACAAGGCGTATGTAATCTACACCGGTGGCGGTTCCGGCATCGCGCCGCGTCGTATGTACTTTGTATTCAACGAGGAACAGACAGCAACTAGAGTCGAAAGTCAAAAGTCGAATGTCGAAAGCCAGGAGTCGGAAACCGCAAGCCGCAAGGTGATTGAGAACGGACAACTGGTAATCATCCGCGACGGCATGCGCTACAATGCACAGGGACAAGTGGTAAGGTAATGGACAATGGATAGTTGATAATTGACATTTTGGGTACGCAGGCATCCTGCCTGCTATAAAGATAAGACAGAAAAATTATGAAACGCATTTATAACCAACCCGCAATACAGGTGGCGCAGTTTGAGACCATGCCCCTCATGGAGGTTTCCAGCGAACCCGCCGGACCTGTCACGCTCAGCATCACGGGGCAGGGAACCACTACGCAGTGGTAATGGTTCTGTCGGAATCCGCAGGCAGGAAGCCTGCGGAAGAAAACACGCCTCTATATTTTAAGGTGCGGGATTCTTCAGTCCCGCTCCTTTTTTAAGCGGTCCCTGTACTCGTTGGCGGTAATGCCGGTGGCGTGTTTGAAGTAACGGTAGAAGGATGTCGGTTCGGTGAAGCCGAGTGCATAGGCTATCCGCGTGAGGGGCTGGTCGGGGGATGTCTCTATCATCTTTTTCGCCAGCGTGATGACATATTGCTCTATCCACTCAACCGGGGAGATGCCGCCGGAGGCTTCACGGATGGCTCTCGTCAGATAATAAGGGTGGAAATGCAGTTTCTCGGCGTAGAACTTCACCTCGCGTGACTCGCGGAAATGTTTCACAACCAGGTCGCAGAACCGGTTGAGGAGTTCCGCTTTGGACGAGTCTGTTTGTTTTTTATCCTGCTCGCTGCGGTAGTAATTGAGAAACTCATAGCCGACAACCATTTGTGTCAG
>Ga0265298_10005396_pt1 | contig 16066 bp, 14 predicted proteins | sample AusTroGonzalo_MG_3_FD_193486 | JGI IMG/M metagenome (GOLD analysis project Ga0265298, IMG submission 193486) | Bovine rumen microbial communities from tropical cattle in Woodstock, Queensland, Australia - Gonzalo_01 | ecosystem: Host-associated > Mammals > Digestive system > Stomach > Rumen ... | reverse complement strand
TTGCGGGCGGCTTCCGCAATGGCGGCAACCTCCTTGCGGGCAGCACGCTCGGCTTCTACACCGTATTTCTTGATGTGCTCCTCGGCATCCACAATGGCGGTCGTCAGTCGCTGATACTCCGGACTGGTAGCGGCCAGTGTCTGCTGGTATTGCTTGGCGGCTTCAATGGCGTTACGGATGCTACCCTCGCTCATCAGCATCTTATTGCCGTAAATCTTCTGAGCGTCGGTCTTCACCTGCTCTGCGGCCAGTCGCTGCTGTTCCTTGACGATAGCCTCCATGTTGGCCTTGGCCTCAATGTATGCCTGACTGGTACGCTCGGCACCTTCCATCTGTGCCTGCCAGTAGCGGCGTGTCTCTTCCAGACCTGCATCCGACAGTTTGGTGATGTCGGTCATGCGGTCTTTCATCAACTGCAACTTATCGGCTGCTTGCTGTGCGCTACGGGCGGCTTCCAGTCCGTATTGCTTCATGTGCTCTTCTGCACGGATAATATTATTCTGCAGATCGGCATAGGCGGCATTGGTAGGCTTCATGGTAGCCAACAGTTGCTTGGCGGCATTTACCGACTCCTGCAACTCCGCACCCGATAGCGTTCTCAGATTCTTACGACCCAGACGGTTGGCACTTGCTTCAAGTTGCGCCTGCGTCTGTTTCTCCTGCTCGGCATTGATGCGTTTCAGGTTGCGCTCGGCTTCCTTGAAGGCACGGCTGCCACGGGTGGCACCGTCCATCTGTGCCTGCCAGTAACGCTGTGTTTCCGTCAGTCCTTCCTTCGACAGGCGGTTCAGCGTAGACATACGGGCCTGCATCTGCTTATGCTTCTCGTCCAACAACTGCTGGGCTTCTGCCTGCTTCTGCGCCGTGCGTGCTGCCTCTATGCCAGTATCCTTCAGGTGCTTCTCTGCCTTGACGATGCGCTCGGCCAGTTCGTTGGCTTCGTCGCTACCGCTCTTGTAGGTCTGGATGAGTTGCTTGGCGGCATCAATGCCCTGGCGTATCTCGGTCTCGCTCAGCGTGCCCAGGTCGTCCACCTTCAGGCGGTCAGCGATGGGTTGCGACAGTTTGGCCACCTCGGCATTCATCTGCGTCAGTCGCTCGCTCAGTCGGTTGATGGCGTCGCCACGCTCCTGCATGGTCTTTGCATCGGTAGCCTCGGTCTCGATCTTCTTCTTCAGCAGTTCGATGGCTTGCTTTACCTTCTCAATGCTGACATTCTCTGACTGTGCCATCTCGATAGCAGCCTCGGTTTCCTTGCGGTTCAGGTTGGTGATGGCCTGTGCGTTCTGGTCGAAAGCCAGTGTCAGGTCGTTAATCTCCTTTTGCAGACTCTCAGCCTTCTGGCGCATCTGCGTCATTTCCTCCTCCGACTTACGTTCTGGCAGCACCTCACGCATAGTGGTGTTGATGGTCTCGTCGCTGCGGTTGATGACGCGCTGGGCATTTCTGCGGTCTTTCGAGGCCTGGTCGCGGGCATCCTTCATGCCGCCCATCTTTCCCAGTTCCTCGTTATACTCGGCCTGCTTCTGAGTGAGGCGTGCGGTAACGTCCGACTGTTCCTTCTCGGCAGCAGTCTCGCTCTTCGTCATCTTCTCCAAATCAGCTTGAGCCTTCTCCAACTGCTTCTTCTTCTCAGCGAGTTTGCTATCCAGCTGCTCTCTGCGTTTCAGCAGTTCCTCCATCGTCATCTCGGCATCGGCAGACTCCTTCATGGCCTGCGTCTGCTCCTTGGTGGCTTTGGTACGCTCACCAGCAGCCTTGGCACCCTTCTCCTGCAACTTCGTGAGGCGTTCGGTGTTGCCAGCCATCTGCTGCTCCAGAGCGGCTATCTGTTCGTCGATTTGCTTTTGCTGCTCTTCAACACTGATGTTGTCCTTCTTTGCCTTGGTGTTAGCATCGGTGGCCTCGGTTTCAGCTTTAATGGCACCAGTCTTGGCAGCCTGATATTTCGCATGAGCTTCGTTGACCGTGGCTTGGTAGCTGTCTATGTATTTCTCCTTATATTCCTCGGCTTTCTTTTCTTCTTCGCCTCGCTGTGTCAACTTGCCGTTAACCTCGGTAGGACCACCAATGGCATCAGCATCACTTAATCTCTGCTGATATACTTTCTTGCGACGTTCGAGTTCTTCGTTTGCCTGATGGTACGCATCGCGCAGTTGCTTTACCATCAACTCCTGTGCCTGTTCGGCAGCCGTCTGCTCCTTGGTGGCAGCGGTCATCCCCTTCGAGATAGACAAAAGATCCTGCATCATTCTTGTGCGGGCAGCCAACTTCTCGTTATCTATCTTAAACGAGAAATTACCGCTATTCTCGAAGCCAGACTTAATCAGTCCGTTATCAGTACCCGTTATGAGTTGTCTGATAATATCAAGGGTTTCTTTTTTACCACCCTCAATATTATAGCGCTTTTTGAAGTCATCGACAACATCATTGACAGGTTTTCCGCTTTCCAGCATATAGGAACCATCTTTGCTGATAATGCCATGTTGCCTGACAGCATTTCTAAGATAGTTCTGTGCTTCTTCAGGATTGGAGATTTGCAATTTACCGCCTTTATACTCAAAGGACGATAACTTTTTCATCCCATCCAGTGCAGCCTTGGCTTCCTCTGCCGTCATCTTGATGGCCTGTGCCTCTTCCTTGGCGGCGGCTGTGCCTTTCTCTTCGGATGTAGTCAACTCATCGCGCTGCTTTTTCAGCAACTCGATAACATTGGCCAGATCCTGATTATCCTTGGTTAGCTTCTCTAACTCCTTCTTCTCCTTCTGCGAGAGCTTTATCTTTTTCTCGGTAGCCTCGTTCTGCTGTTCAGCAGCCTTGGCGGCATTCTCAGAGGCGGTGGCAATCTTGCCTTTCAGTTCGGCTTCGTCCTCTTCGAGTTTCTTCTGTTCGCCTTTCAGCTTATTGATTCTCTCGGTCTGTCCGGCTTCGCGTTCACGGGCTCTCTCCAAATACGACTGGGCGGCCTCGATGCGTATCTGCTGGTCGTCCACGCCTTTCTTCTGCTCAACGGCAAGGAATCCGGCAGCTTGATCGTAACGCATGGTGGCGAATTTCTTCTGCACCACATCGCTACGCTCCAGCGTCTGTATCAGTTTGCGTGCTTCCTCTTCGGTTATCTGGTAGTATTCGGCCAGCTGCTTGATAGGCTCAGCGGCTTGTGCGGGGATAAACTTATCCTCCGTCACGCCCTTCACCTTCTTGATAATCTCGTAGAAGCGGTTGGCCACGTCGAGCAGGTCGTCCATCTGCTTCTTGTCGTCGCCCAGATTCATCGGACTCAGACGGCCATCCTTGCTACCCTGTACACGCTTCAGGGTTTCCTCCCACTGGCTGATGCTACCAGCACCCTTCTTGCTCTCAGCCTCTATCTGCCGACGCTTATCGGTAATGGCATCCTGAATGGCTTTCAGTCGGGCTTCCAACGCCTTGACCTCCGAGTCATCCACTTTCGGCTTGATAGGCTCCTTGTTGATTTTCTTCTTGGCATCGTCCACACCACTGGTATCAACAGTCGGCTTAACGGGCTGCTTGCTCAGGTTTTCAAGATCCTGCTCCAGTTTCTTGACCTCACCCTCCAGACCGCTCACCTTTTCCTGCTGCTTGCCAACAGCCTCTGCGTGCTGCTCGGCAGTCTTGGCAGCTTTCTCGGCGGCCTTGGCTTCCTTGTCACGCTCCTTGGTCAGCTCGTCAACCTCCTTTTTCAGCTCGCCGACCTTGGTCTTCTGGTCTTCGTATGCCTTGATGGTGCGGTCTGCCTCGTCGCGTCGCTGCTCGGCCTCCTGCTTGTTCTTACGGGCGTCGGCAATCTTCTCGTCACGCTTCTTGATAACCTCGTCCAGATGCTCCTGCAGTTCTATCTCGTCGCGTATATCGTCGAGTTCCTTGCTGCGCTGGGCCATTCTGTCACTCAGTCCCTTCATGGTGCCCTCTATACCCTCGCGCTCCTTCTTGGCGGCCTGCATGGCAGCCTCGCCGTCGGCATGGCGCAGGTTGATGCTCTCCTGGGTCAGCGCGTTCGACAGGCGCATGGCGTCCTGCTCGGTAGCTATCTCACCCTTCAGACTGCGCTCGGTAGCTGCTACCATCTCCACAGCCTTTGACACCTCGTTCATCTGTGCCTTCAGTCCGCGCCACTCCTCGCTGTTGGTGACAGCCAGGCGCGACAGGTCTTCCAGCACCTCCTTGGCACGGGTCAGCTGGACGGTGCTCACGGCACTGCCATCCTTCAGCGACTGCATCATGGTCACGATGTCCTCCTTGGCACGGGTCACGTTGCGGTCGGTGGCATCCATCAGTCGCTGCAACTGGTTCCAGTATTTGCTACCTGTCTCTACGGTGCTCTGCACGAGCTTCGCAGCGTTATAGACAGCCTTGTTGAACTTGGCCGACATCTGGTCGAGCGTACCTTGGTTGAACTCCTTGATACCCTTCGACAGCGTGTCGATACCCTTGGTATATTCGCGCACACCCTTCTGTAGAGCCTCCCAGGTCTTCGTCTGCGACTTCAGTCTGCCCTCAATGTCGGCAATGACTTTAGCAGGTGCTCCTGCAGCCTTGGCATTAGCCAGCTCTTTGTCGAGCTTTTCCTTGGCTACGCGGGCATCATCACATGCCGTCTGCAGTGATTTCATTACTGGGTTCGCCTTACCGGCGTTGGCCACAAAGTCGATGTGGATAAGTTCGTGACGTGTTGCCATATATCTTGTGTCTTTTTTTGTTACTACTTGAAACCTGAAACTTGAAACCTGAAACTATCTGTCAAACCTTCCTCTGCGCTGCCGTCTGAATAGCGCACGGTTCACGGCATCGTGGGCATCCTGATTGTCGCCCATAGCATAGACCATAAACAAGGTTCCGGCGAAGGAGAACTCCCTGCGTGCCATCGACGCAAACTTGGCGGCCTGCGTGCGCATCTCAGTCACCACGAACGGCTTACCCCTGCGCTTACGTGTCGGCACGGGGATAGGCTGCCAGTAGGGTTGCGGGATGTTAGGCACAGGACTGTCGTAAGGCTCATTCTTGCCTACGGCCAGTTCTACGAATCGGGAATAGTACAAGTACTTGGCGGCAAACACCTGCGTGTCGCCACCGCTTGTTGCCCATGTCTTCCACCATAGCGAGCGCTTCATGGCACCGGTACGCACGGCATTCAGTCGCTCCACGTTCTCTTCGGTGTTCTCACGGCTGATGCGCTCGAAGTTCTCGATCCACGACATGATGCGTTCGTCGCGCCAGTCCCATTCCCAGCGTTTTACCTTGTCGCCATACTTGTCGCTGGCCCAGCCCTTCTCCTGTACTTCCGAAATCAGTGCCATGTCGCCTTACTTGTTTACGTCCTCGTTTTCGTCTAAGCTCACTGGAGGCATCCCGTCATTCAGCCTGACAAGCACCGTTGCCAGACAGTGCTGCCACCGTGTTTTCAACTCGCCGCCGTGACGCTCCACCACGTCCAGCCGCTTGAACAGTTCAGCCCTTAACAGTCCTAACGAACCGGGGCCTTCCTTGGGCAGGTCGTGTTTCTTTAACTCCTGTTCGCAGAAAGCGAGGAAACGCTGTGTGCGCTGATGGGCGGCCTCGTGAGCCTGCTTGATTCTCGATGCCAATGCCTTGAAGTAGGCTGCATCATGGGGTGCGTTCTTCTTGCCGCTATCACTTGATTCCGTGATTCCGTCATTCTTGGAACCTTGAACCTCTTGCATGTGCTCCAGCAATGCCATTGCAGCCAGTTCGGCTTCGTCCGGCTCTGTCGTCATCGGTGCAGGCTTCACCCCATCCACTCTCAGCGGCTTCGGCTCCTGTTTCTGCTGCTTATTGAAAACTTTCTTGAAGAATGTCATAACTCTTAACTCTTAATTCTTAACTCTTAACTGCGAAGCTATGCTTCTCCTCCAGCTATGGTTTCTACTACCCCCGTCTTGCTACGGTCAAGTGTTGTCAGCGTTACTTGGGCTATTTGGAACGTACCCTTTTCCGACCATTCATTGAAACGGCAGACAGCGGTGTTGATCCAGTTCAGGAACAAACGCTGCTTGGGGTTCAGCTGCTGCTGCTTCAACAGGGTCATCTCGCGGAGGGCCGTACCACCATTGCTGGCTGCTACCATAGGCACACCAACGAGGCGCGGGTCAATCTGCAATGCCAGGAAGATGGGGTTGGTAGAAAGTTCCAACTCTTCCTTACCAGCCTTTACGGCATCGTTGGTAGTCTCCTTGACATCTACAATCTCCACGTTCTTAAACGTTTTGTCGCCCTGACCCTGCCACATGAATTGGCGCATCATCTTGCCGTTGTTCTCGCGCTGCTGCAGGAACTGCTCCATCGAGTCCTCCAAGTCGTCAATGAACTTCTGCTTAGCATCGGGATCTCCCTCTATGCCAAGGTCACTAAAGCACATTGATAAGTAGTCAAGGCTGATGTAGATGATACGGCCCCATGTGGTATTGTTCTCACGGGCCTTATACTTGTCGTACAGGATGGTGGCAGAGAAATCGAAAGCCTTCGATGTGAAGACGCTCCACCATGCAGGCTGCGGGTAATAGGGCTTGTTGAGCGAGGGATAGAACGTCGGGCATACAATCCACGTCGGACGGTCTTTGATACGTGTACGCTGGTTAGAGTCCACGATATAGCGCATATCGCTCAAAAGGTTCTGTGGCATGGCGGCATGGTACATCTTGAACGAACGGTCTTGTGCGGCATTGGTGACAGTCTGCGTACCTACTGCTCCCTTCGTTCTGAGCGAGTCGCTAAAGTATGCCCAGTCAATGTGCCGATATTCGTTCATCACGCCCAATCGGGTGCTATGCGCCGGAAGCATCGAGACTTTCACGGCCTTGGGCTTCCAGCCGCCACGACGGCCACGCTGCAGTCCAACAGTCGGGAAATAAATATCGAGCATCACATCGTCCTGTTCGCACTGCGACAGCAGCAGGTCAAGATTGTTGTTGTCTAAGAACTCCTTGGCACCAGGCACATGTTCCATGTCGCCCATCACGTCCTTATCGTCGTAGCCGTACCATGTACGCTCCCAATCCTCCAGTGCCTCTTTGGCACGTTTCAGGGCTTTGTTCTCCGGTCTCTTTGTTTCTACGCCGATGTTGCCGAGTAACTCCTCTGCTTCGTCAATGGGGGTTTTCTCCTTGGCTTCCAGTTCGTCAATTTTCTGCTGCAACAGTTCGCCAGCATACTTGAACTCCACCATTTCGCCGTCAGGCATACGATACATGTAGCGCACGCCCAGACCTGTTGTCAGGTCGGCAATATAACGCAGCGGTGCAGCGGTGTATGGACTCGACATCGCCAACGGCGGTATGACGCTCGGGATGTTGTCGCCAGCACCCCACTTCACGTAGCCGTTGCCCAGCGGCTTGCCGTCCTTGTCGCAGACGTGTTCTACGGTGTCCGTGCGTCCGTCGAAACTCCACGCCACCTTACTCAGCGGTCCGTTCGACCAGCCGCCGCATCCCATCGAGGCCGCCATATCCTTTGCGCCGACGTTTGCAGCGTCGCTAACAGCCAATGATATATCTCTGACTCTGCCCGGACGGAGCACGTCAATGGGAACATAATGTTTTGCCATCAGTTCATTATGAACCTTCTGGTAATCTGAAAAAGTCTTTGGCTTGTGCGTAACCATTCCGCCACTGCCCTGCTTTTTATTTTTCTTGCCCATAGCCTATTTAGAATTTGTGATTATGCCTGCAAGATAATGCCTTATAGGCATAAAGTCAAGGGCAAACGAAACCAAGGGCATTTCTATCTTCTCATCATCCCAGCCAAATTCGGGAACCTACCCCTAAGTCCTCCTCCTACCTTTGTCTTGTTCTCGGCACATTCATGCACACCAATGACCAAATCGTCGAAAGCGTCTGTAATCGTCGTTCTCGAACGGGGGTCGCCTGCAACGGAGTCGGGGCCTGTTGCCTTATACTTCTCTGTGTCCTTGAATTTCTTGAAGGTGCCAGGCACGATGGCGGCATTCTCCAAGGCTGCCATGAGGTATTCGCAACGCTCGGCCTCGCGGTTGATGTAGATGGCTGGCGATGCCTGGAATGATAGACAGTCGTTGATGAACTGGTATTTTCGTTCCTGTCGCCACGATGTAAACTCAGCCCTTGTTACCTTGAAACCTGCCTCCGTCAGTTCACGCTCCACCACCTTGTCGAAACGGCTGTCCTCGCCGTTCTCTACGGCGTATGCCCACTGGTTGCCCTGCTTGATGCTGCTGCCTACGTGGAAGATAACCTCCTTGCATCCGCGACGCAGGAACGGACGGTAGTAGCGGGCAAACAATTTCGAGAGGCCACGCAGGCGAACCTCACCCTGCACGAAGAACTCCTTCAGTATCATCAGCGAAGCACGGCCCTGATACGTGCGGGTCTGCCCCACCACGAAACAGTTGATGTCTGAGTTGGCATCCAGCGCTATCCTCAATGGCTCCTTATAGTCGAGGTCAAGGTCAAGGCTGCAATCCTCGCCGTCGTGCTGCAACATGTCGAAGTCGAGCGTCATCGTCTCGTAGTCGGTAGGCCACTGCTGACCGTCCAGCACACGTCCCTTCTGACGGATGCTGTATTTGTCGAGTACCAGGTCGGTGATATCCTGACTGGTGTAGGTGTTCAGCTCTGAGTAGTTGCAGTAGAAGCCATCCTTGGCAGCTCCTTTCTCATGTCCCAGAATCTGAAGTCTGAAAAGCAAATCGGGCAACTCGCGCTTCATTTGCCGGATGTACGACTCACCACCGAGCATGGCGATATTCTCGATACTGCTCAGGTTCCAGAAGGCTTCCGACTGTGTGCGCAGGGCAAAGAGCTTCTTCAGGAAGTTCTCGTTCTTAGCCAGAGCTACGGCCTGCTTGGGATGGTGCTTTTCAAGGTATTTCAGTTCGGCCATCATCTCCTTAATCTGATGGTTCACGTCAACAGTCTCATACTCCTTCTCTTTCTCCCACATACATTCGCGCTGGTTCAGTCCGGCATCCGATACCCATAGCTGTGAGAGCCAGTGATTGTTGCGCTTCGGGTCGGTACCATAACCCCAGCGTTTCTGTTCGGTCTTACGTGCCGATGGTGGTATGAAGTCGCCACGCAGCGTAGGCAACACCTCTTCCTTTACACGCTGCCAGGGCATGTACTTCACCTCGTCACCGATGATAGCGGCAAGGTTCAGGCCATTGGCACTACCTTTGACGGCAAGACTGATCATCTGCCAGACGAATCCGTTGGCGAAACTGACACAGTTCTCCCACACTCGCGGTTTAGCAAGCGGTGTAGGCCATCGCAGACGTGCCGGAGGCTGACCGATGAAGTAGAACTGCTCGAAGCCGAGGGCATTGACTACCTTCAGGACGTTAGGCATCGTTCGGGTGTAGTTCTGCTTGGCACTGGCTCCGCAGAAGCCACCCATCATACGGGGAAGTCCGATGGTGGTGTCCACCATGTGAACACCGATAAGTGATGTCTTACCCGTACCACGACCGCCGCGCACCTTCGTATTGCGGGCACCGAAGTTGCGCACCTTGTTCTGCCACGGACTGAGGTACACCTTGTGCTGTCCGTCGCCCTGGTAGTCCACGTAAGCGCCACCCTCCTGTTCGGGTTTTGGCTCCTCTACATTGGGCAGCATCTTCGCTTCCAGTTGGTCGCTGCTGACATTGGGATTGGTTCCGAGTCTACTCATGCGGTCTTTCGTTAGCGTTGTCGTTCTCGTCCTGACCGACTCCAGATCTCGCCTCCATCGTTGCCACCATGTCGTCCACGTCCTTCATCTTGTCATCAACGAAACCGCCGTACTTATCCATGATACGCTTCATCTCGGCATCATCCACATTCTCCTTGGTGTCGTCAACCTGACTGATGTCGGTCACTACCACCGGCGGCAGGAACATCAACTTGCTCATGTCGGTCTGCTGGTCTTCCGGCTTATCCAGCCCTGCCACCTCGTAGAGCAGCTTGCCGCCCTTCGTCAGCGCCTGCACGTTATCGGTCTCCATGCCTATACGGATGGCTTTCTCGGCAGCGGCCTGCACCTTCATCTGGGCATCCTTGCGCGACATACCCGTCAGACTCTCTTTGACGAACTCGAAGAGCTGCTGGTCTTTCTGTGCGGCACGGGTCTCGCTTGGTCGGTCGGCGAAATGCCCCTTCACCAGTTGGCGAAACAGCTGATAGGTGTCGATGAACGGATTGCGCACCCACTGCCAATAGACGTGCTCCACCCGTGCCAGCCGCTTGCGCTGTTCGGTGCGCAGCGACAGGTCGTCGATGGGCACGCCCTGCTCAAAGTGCAGCAGTGAGCCCGACATCAGTTCCTGTGGTAGTGTCGATGTATTCATAACCTAAATCCTCGCGTATTCCTTCTTGGCATCGAAGCTCGGACAGCTCTTGATCCACTCCTGCGGCTCGATGATGCCGTTGTGGTTCTTGTCAGGCGAAAAGTCGCGGTGGCCACTGATCTTCGCCTTGGGGTACAGCTTGCGCAGTTCCACCAACAGCGAGAGCAATGCCGCCTTCTGTGCCTCCGTGCGCGTGTCCTTTGCCTTCAGTTTGTTGTAGGGAACGCCTGGCTTGTTCTCCAGTCCTCCCACGTATGATATCCCGATGCTATGCGCGTTATAGCCGTTTACGTGCGCCCCTATGAGGTCCACGTCACGTCCGTTCCATTTCTCGCCATTCAGTCCTATCACGTAGTGATAACCGATGTCGCTCCAGCCGTTTTTCTTGTGTTCGGCACGAATCTGGTCAACAGTCATCGCCTGTCCCTCTCTCGATGCCGTACAATGAATCACGATGTCCGTTATCACCCTGCGCGACTTCTTCAGGTTAAACACGCTCTTTGCCATCGTCGGCAGCAGCTTTGCCAGCGTTGCCGGACCGGCGATACCGTCAGGTGTCAGTCCGTGTTCACGCTGCCATGTCATCAGCGCCTCGCGCGTCAACGGACCGAACTGTCCGTCTTGCACAAGGTGCAGCGCACCCTGTATCTGTTTCACTACAGGGCCGCTGCTTCCAAGTTTATAAAGTGTAGCCATGATTCTTCACTCTTAACTTCGTTGACTTTCCTCACGCTCGGCCATTCATGCGAGCACGATGGCTCTCGCTTAATCGGAAAGTTCACTTTTCACTCTATCAGGGCCATTCGCCTAAAGGACCGTTTACGTTTGGGATGGGGAACGATGGGCACCACTCCGTAATGTCACCTGTCACCGCATCAATAAAGATGGGATCACCGATGGTTCCCAACACCCACTGAGCGTTACAGTTCCTCGGACCTACTGGCAGTCGCAGCACCATGCCCTTCGCAGGTGGGATGACACCGTTCCACTCCTTCAAGCGTTTCAGCACGTCCATAGGCCACAGCTTAATCTCGCAGTTATCCAGCTCGTCGTCCTCAATCCAAACGTCGATGATAGGATGCGGAATAATCGAACCCTTCACGACGTTAGAACTGATGTACTGAACGTGAGGCCCCTCGTCATTCCAGTAGAAGAACACGTCAGTAATGTCAGTGATGTGCAGATCGTCGATGTTCTCAGCCTTGATGGTATCGTTGAACACCACTTGCAGGTTGCGCCACTCGTAGGTCGTACCACCAATCATGTTGAACATCGTCTGGCGGTGCAGCGCCACGATGTTAGCCACGCCAGCCGTAAAGTCCTGTACCACGCCGTCGTAGTCATGATACATCACTACGGGGTCATCAATCTTGGGCGTCTCGCCCTTGCAACCGTTACATCCGATAAAGGCTGCAGCCATCGCCATCAATAAGACTGGCATCAGGCAAAGAAAAAACTTTTTCATCTTCGTTTTTGTGTTTGAATGTTAATAATGTTTGTTTATTGCGTCGCGATTGCATCGCGCCTCAATCAATGTATTCCTCCGCTTCTTCCCATCCGGTGTCGGGCTGGTAGTCGTCACGCTCTTTCAGGTACATCACCCTCATGCCCGACAACATCTGCCAACGGAAACCTAAGTCCAGCAGCTGCTTCTCAGCCGACGGCCACGGATCGCCCCAGTCGATAGAGGCACGCAGTCCCATTGCGTCACGCAACTGTCCCACGTCCATCACCTCCACGCCCAGGTCGAACTTCGGCCACGGCATCCAACGGTCGTTGAACGCCATCACTGCCGCCTTCACGTTGTCGTCCACCGCGTCGATGTCCGTCACCTTCTTCGGCGCTTTCTCTTCGTCGTTCTGTGCCATATCTCTTTCCTTCATGAATTTCAGGGCTTCATCCATATTTTTGAAGGACTTCCAGCCCGTCGGTTCCTTCTTTGGCATAACCTATCAATTGCTTGAATCCGAATCATCTTCTTCAGCAAACTGCGCTCTTACGGCTTCCAGTTCCTCGTCCGTCAGATACAGGTCTTCGTCTACACACAGGTTCAGCGGTTCGTCGCGCACCAGTTGCACCATCACCGCAAACCAACCATTCTGTAGCGGGCCTGCGCTCTGGATGTCTATGTACGCATCGTCAAGATTGATACGGGCAAAGTCGCCGTCGATATTGTTCTCTACCTCATCGTTGTGCTTTTTTCTCAGCCACGACAGGAAGTTCTTGGCGTGATACAAGGCTGTCTCATACGCCAGTGCCGCCTCGTCGCCGTCGGCCATCTTCTCGGCCTGCACGAAGAAGTATATCGGATAGCTCATCACTGGGCGCTCCAGCGGTCCGCTTCCGTCAGGCCCGCTCTCCATTACCACGCATGGCGAAAAGGAATTGCTGATATCCTTCGCCATATCCACCACGCCCATCTGCGAGTCCGTCAGGTAGAAGCGCTTGTTCTCCCTCGTGTGCTGCATGTAGCGATACCGCTCGCACCACTGTTTAACAATCGAATGAAAAGTCATCTCAATTTACTATTTGACAATTTACTATTTACGATTTACTTGAAACTTGAAACCTGAAACTATATCTTGTCAAGATCAATGCCGTATAGCTTGGCAGCATTAGCCACCGCCTCAGTCACCGTCTCAGGGCCGCCGATGGCCACCATCTCGCGGTATCTCTCCACCCACTTCTTTACGTAGGCATCGTGTTTCTCGCCCGGTTCCTTCGGTCCGCGAGTGTCGCGCAGCGCATTACGCAGCTGCTTCACCTTTGCCTTTTGTTCCTTTGTCAGCTCAACCACCGTTTCCGTCTCGCCAGCGTCGGGTAACACATGCGCATGTCCCAAGTCATCGACGGTCACACGCCCGGCCTTCACCGCCTTCTCCCACTCGGCGTCCAGCTCCTTACGGATGCTCTTTATCTGACTGTCGATACTTGTGGCGGTCTTCGCCCACTTCTCGCGGTCACTGTTCTTAGCCTGCGGGTCGGTCATCAGTCGGCGCATGTTCTCTCGGGCTTCCTCCAGACCGCGCATCAGATCGCCATACTTAGCCGCCCTCTCCTGCGTCTTCTTCGGCAGGATATGCACGTACTGGGAAATATGAGGTGGACGTGGAATGATAGCCGTCTTACCGTCAGCGGGTTTGAGGGGAGTGCCGCCTGTCTGTGCAGGCTTGGCTCCGGCTGCGCATTTTGGCACTTGGTTATAGAGCGCAGCCGCTCCCCCACCCTTATCGTTGTGTTTGTGTTGATTGTTGTCAGCCACCGTTCCCGTCGGCTTTCCGACGGGTTGAACCACCGTGTTCACGCCCTGCTTCGCAACAGGCTTTGCTCCGTCTGGCTCACCCATTGTTTTCAGACACTTCACCATTCTTCGGATGCTTCTGTAGGCAGCCTTGCCATACAGTCTGTCAGGCAGCCACGTGTCGGCCATGTTCGAGAAAGATGACAGCAACTGTGCGCCCTCTTCCCAGGCTCGGCATTCCTCGTCGTTCCATCGGCCACTCACCTGCATCACGTTCTGCAACTGCGCCTCCGGTTCCTCCGAGCGTCTTATCAGTTTCTTGGCATAGTTCACCAACCACTGCCCTACCCGCTCCCTTAACGTCAGTCGCTCTGCAGCATCCATATTGTCGTACCGCTTCTGGTACTCGCTTACTGTTATCTTCCTAATCATAGTCGTTACTCTTTACTTGCACCTTGCTCCTGCTCTTGCTTTTTCTCCTCCTGTTCCTTGCGCCACATCATGTAGCAATAGCGGAAAGCATTCTCGCCCAGTTGCTTGATGACGTTACGGATCACTGCCGGCTGTTGCGACTGCTTCGCACGAATCAGGTCGAACTCCTGCAGAATCTTCTCTGCGTCGTTCGTGCCGAATCGGCGGCAGAACACCTCGTAGTCGTTCTTCGTGTTGTAGTGGATGCCGTGTTTTGCCTTGGCGTCGCGCATCATCTTCAACATCTGCTTCACGGCTTCCTTGATACCTTCCAGCACACGCTCTCTCGATACATCCACCATCTGCTGACCCTGCTGCTGCAACTCATCCTTGATCTGCTGCTCCAGCTGAGCCTGCTCCTGTTCCTGTTTCTCTGGGGCTTTCGCCTCTTGTTTCTTCTTAGCCATATCTCAAAAATTAAAAATTAGATATTTCTGCCAATGTTACTTGCCCTTGAAAATCATCCAGTCCTCTGCCAGTACGTCAGCAGATGAAGGCACCCATGAATCGGCACGCCCGTCGCGGTTGATGATAAGCATCTGACAAGTGTAGTCAATGTGCGGATCCTCGCGTGCCATCAGAATGTCCTTTGCACTCTGTGGCAACGACTGCATGTTTGGAATGATATCGCCAGTGATGTGAGCAGGAACTTGTTTGACAACAAACATACCCTTTCCGTTCCATCCTTCACGGCAGATAGGCTTTCCGTTTTTCAATGCCCAAAGAGCACTGCTAAACGAGAGCGAACCTGTCTCATAGATGTCCTGAAGGTAGGTTACTTCACTGTGGTGCATCTCTGTGAGTTTGTGCTGCAACTGTTTAAACTCCGCTTCTTCAAGATGAAGAATTTCTTCTGCAATCTTTAAAATGTCTGCCATATCTCGAAATTAAAAATTAGATATTTCTGCCTCAGTTAAACCACCGTATTTCAGGATGGCCTTTGTAGCCCTTCTCCCACACGAACCACGCATACGCTGTCGCGCTGCCAGGGCTGTGCTCGAAGTCGCCGTTCTTCGCGCATTTAAGGCGCGATCGACTGACCCAAACCCGACGGGGGGGGTAATTTTTAAATAGCCGTGCCCTACCCTTTCCTTCCAGAAAAGTCAGTTTCAGGAACATCGCCACCTTGCTACCCTCCTGCACGATCTGCAGCGCCTTCTCCACAAACTGCTGCGCAAAGGCATACGGCGGGTTCGTCACGATGTCGCCCAACCAGTAGCGGTTGTCGGCACTCAGGAAGTCGGCCACCTCTCCGTAGCCCCTGTCCGCAAGGTCTCTACTCACCACCTCGTAGCCATGCGCTTTCAGCACCTCGCTCATGTGACCCTCGCCACACGACGGTTCAAGAATGAACTTGCTGAATTGCTCCAGCCTGCACAGCCACTCGGTAGCAGCCGGTTCCGTAGCATAGTAGTCCTTGTCGGCCCGTTCCTCGTCGCAATGGTTACTTGCGCCGATGGTCTTAAACGTGCTGGCGTTACCGCCCTTCCAGTCTCGTGCCATAGTTACTCAGTTGCTTTACAGGTTATTTCCCAGCGCTGGCCATATTGCGGCCCGTAGAATGGTTGTGTAGTTCCTGGCAACGGCCACTGCGGAACTACTTGCGGGACCACTTGTGGCACATACTGAATCTCCTGCGGTTTATCGACAATAAACTCCAGCAACGTTAGATACTGCTCCGATGTCATTACAAACTCACCCTCAGAATCCTTCTTTCCTCGGATAAGGTTCAGTAATTCAACTGCCTCTTTCTGCTTGTCAGTCATAATTCAAAACTTATGAAAATTGTCTTTTTGCACTAAGATACATAGAACATGTTTCCATGTCAAGGGCAAACCGAATCACCGCCTATCCTACCCTAAATAGTTAAGAATACTTAAAAGTTGCCGACTTTTGCGGTTGTGCAGTTGTGCGGTTGCAAAATTATTCCTATCTTTGCAGCAGCTGATGGCTTTAATGCGTAAGGATTCCGCTACAACAGTCCTGAGCAAGCGAGCAAGATGTCGGCTACAAAGCTA
>Ga0265298_10005394_pt1 | contig 16068 bp, 32 predicted proteins | sample AusTroGonzalo_MG_3_FD_193486 | JGI IMG/M metagenome (GOLD analysis project Ga0265298, IMG submission 193486) | Bovine rumen microbial communities from tropical cattle in Woodstock, Queensland, Australia - Gonzalo_01 | ecosystem: Host-associated > Mammals > Digestive system > Stomach > Rumen ... | reverse complement strand
GTTTATTTATCTACTCATACTTTTTATGGAAGCACTTATAAATATTCAACTAAAGTACTTCAAGAACATGGTTTTGATATAGAAATAGATAATTGAGATAAGAAGGAAGAATAATGAAAAAGAAACCAATTAAATTAGATAACCCGCTTGTTTATTTTACTTATCACATGTACTCACCTAAAGGTTATCATACACATTTTGATTTCAAAGAAGGCGGTTTATCAATAACTTTTAGTGAAAGAAATTTATCATATAAAACTATATTAAAGAAGAAAAAACATTTTAAGAGGTGGAGATAATGAAAACAATAAAGATAATAGAATTATTAGTAAAAATAGCAAATGGAGAAGAAGTACCTAGAAAGATAAAATATGAAGGTGATGAATATATATTTGATGGATATAACTATATAAGTAACGGACACTCATTAGGATATTGTTATAAACTAGATGGTATTTTAAATGATGAAGTAGAAATAATAGAAGATAAAAAAATAAAAGAATTGAAAAAAAGAAATGTAATAAAAGGTTGCGTAAATAATGACGTATATTATGAGGAAGATTATAAATTATGTGAAATTGGAGATAAAGTAAATGAAATAATAAAAGTGATAAATGATAAATTTTAAATTTCGTGTTTTGAGATAGAAAAACTTTTGGAGAGTTTTATGGCGTGGTAGAACCCAAATCTTAAATTCAAAAAGAATTTTTCCCAAAACACTACCCCCACCCTTTTATTCAAAGGTTACTCTCTCATTTTTTCAAGGGGTAGCAAAACTGGAATCATTCAACGACGCATCATTAACGCACAAAATGATGCGTTTTTTCTTTTTTATTTTACATGTAAACTTTTTGTAAATAGAACTCTTATACGCACAAACGTATGTTCTTTCCTATAATACGAACATTTGTTTATTATAACTAATAACAAACATTTGTTTATGTTTTAATTTTTATTACTTATCGACAAAAGATAAAAATTTTTTTTAAAAAAATAACAAAAAGTACTTGACTAAATACTCTAATAGTGGTATACTATAATTGTAAGAGAAAGAGGTAATTAAATTATGAAAAGTCAATACGTTATAAAAGTAAATGGAGTTTATTTCAATAGTGAAACTGATTATGAAAAAGCAAGTGATTTAAGAGATAGACTTCAAAGACAATTTCCAAATAAAAAAGTTGAGATAGAAATTGAGTATTATTCTTAATCTTCTATCTTAACAAAAGAGATAATAAAAAAATAAATAAAATAAACAATAGAAAGAAAAGTGATTGATTATGTATTACATTGAAGACAAAGTTACAAAGAAAATAATTTATAAAAATAAAGATTATTTTACTACATTAGAAATGTATAGAAAAGTAAAAAGTTATAGTATTAAAAACTATACTGGCACTCTTCAAGTTGGTTATTCTTGCAAATTAGCAAAATAAGATATTATTTTGCTTTTTTAATGCGGCAGCACTTGCTCAAACATTTGTATGTTCTAGTAGAAAAGGTACTAAACCTTGGTCGAACATTTGTTTCCGCTTTCCGCCAAAAAATTCCGGACTTTACACTTACTTGACACTTTAAAAATTTTAAAACTTGACCAAAGCAAAATACACACAAATAAAAACTCCTAAAAATAAAAGTGTAAACAAATAAAAAATTAATTCAAAACTATTGAAATACATAACAAACAATGATATAATATAAATGTAAGATAAAGAAAGAAGGAATAAATATTATGAAAAAAAGAGTTTTAAAAAATTGGATTGTTAAGTTATTAATGAGTTTATCTACAATTGCATTTATGTTAATTGCCATTACTATTGATAGTACTTGGACTAAAGGGTATGTTATATTCTTCTTAGTCAATGTTGCTATAATCTCAATTAATACTTTAATACTTTATAAACATTCTAATATTTTTGATACAAAAAACATTGACAAATAATTATTTAAATGATATAATAATAATGTAATAAAGAAAGAGAGTTGAAAACTATGTATGATTATTTAAAAGGTTTAAGTTTTGAAGAGTGTGTAAAAGTTTTAAAAGAAAAAAATATTCAATTTGATTTTGGTGAGTATGAAACATTAGAAAGTATATTAGATTTTATAGAAAAATGTAAAACACAACCTGAAGAATATAGTTTTGAAAGTGATTGGATTTACATAGGCGGTTATTGGGGAGACCATACTTGTGTATATTTTAATGATGATTTTAAAGTTACTTCAATTGATTTTGAAGAGTGGGACTAAAAATTCTATTCTTCAAAATAAAAAAAATAATAAAAAGTTGTTGACAAAAAAAAGATTATTTGATATAATATAATTGTAAGAGAGAAGAGGTAATTATTATGGAAAAAGCATTATTAATTGATTATGTAACAGGGGAAAGAATTGAGGGTTCACTTAAAGATATTTCTAATGAAGCAAGAGAACGCAAAAATGAAGATTATGGTAATCAAAATGTCGTTCTTGGAAGAGACTTCATTAATAATCATACTTGTTATTTCTTAAAGGAGTATACAAGAGAACTTGACAAACTTCAATTAGAGAAGGATGTCAATAACTACTTTCAAGAGGTGTAAACCTCTTTTTTAGTTGACACTCATTTGACGGCGCGCGGTCAGTCGATGAATGGGAACCGCGCCGCATTTTGTGGGTGGGAATAGGTTTGGAAAATTTTTGCGAACAAATGTACAACTTGACGTAAAGTAGGCATTCCTAAAAATATTTTTTAAAAAAGTATTGACTTTTATTTAATAGTATGAGATAATTATAATGTAAGAGAAAGAGGTAATTATAATGAAACAAGTTTATTTAAAAAAATGGTTAGAAAGTGCTTTAATTGGAATATTTGCAATTAATATCTTAAGTGCTTTTGTATTAGTAGATACTATTACAAAAACAAATACAATAGATTATATTTTAATTGGTATAGCAATTATTAATATTATTATTTTAAAAGTTTTATTAAAATATGGAAAAAACTTTAAATAAAGTATTGACAAATAATTAATATTATAGTATAATATAATTGTAATAAAGGAAAGAGGTAATTGATTATGAGAAAAGATTATATTTACACAGTTATTATTAATGGCAAAAGACTTGGTGGTAATTTTGAAACAAGATTTCAAAATCATGCTCTTGCTATTATGCATAAAATAAATGAAAAGGCACACAAAAATATTGCTTGTGTTGTAGGAATTACTATACTTGATTATGAAAATCAAGGTTGGGAATTCTTTAATTAGAAAGGTTGGTTATTATGTGGAAAGCACAAGAATTATTAGATAGTTTAAATAGAGAATGTTCTCTAACTGATTTAAATGAATTATACAAAGCATTGGTTGCTTATGAATTAAATATCACAACTATTACAAGTGATACTGATAAATTACTTGATGGTGTACTTGAAAAATATTATGATTATGATTGGATACCATCATTTGTTAATCAAGATATTATAAATCTTGCTGACTTACAATATAGAAATAAAAATAAAAATAATTAAAAAAACTATTGACAAATAATTTAAAAAATGTTATAATATAAATGTAATAAAGAAAGAGAGTGATAATTATGGCAAAAAGAAAAGCAATAGTTAACAAAGTAGTTGTTGACAAAAATGCAGCACAATTTGAAAGAACTGCTGCAAACCTTAAAAGAAAAGGTAAAACAAACAAAAAATTGCATGGAAGAAATGCAAACCCAAAAGCATTAAAATATGCAATATAAAATTCGCTAAAGTAAGGGTCAAACCTTACTATAAGGAAATAAATTACCTCTTATTTCTTTATAGTAGGGCTTGGGAAACCTACGTTTGACTAGCAAAGCGTCAAATTAAATAAAAACTGTGCCGTTTTTAGTGGAAAACTTTTTACTCGAGATAGAAAAGTCCAGTTGACAACTGACTGATAGTTGAGCGAAAGCGAATTTGACATCCCAAGTGTCAAATTTTTTATTTTATTTAATGCGATACACCTGGCGGCGCGCGTGCGATTGTGCGGCGCCGCATTTTACATAATATTTACATACCAAGTTTTTACTAATTAGGAAACGATACACCAGGATGCGTTGCCGCATCCCAAAAGTATGAAAAAAATTAAAAAAATGTTAAAAAACGCTTGACTTTTTTCTTATAGTATGAGATAATTATAATGTAAGAAAGAGAGGTAATAAAAATGGAAGAACCTATTGTAATAATAAGAAAAAATGAAATGGTCTTAATATTTAATGATTATAAAATAACTCAAATCTATGATAAAGAAAAAAATAAAATAATAATTATAAAAGACTATTTTAAAGAGGATAAAATAGAAATAGAAAAGTATTGACATTTTTTCTATAATGTGAGATAATTATAATGTAAGAGAAAGAGGTGCTAAGTTATGATATTATACTTACAAAAAAATTACAATGGAACTTTTGCTATTGCTATGAAAAATCCTAGCAAAAACGACATTTTTCCTTGTGATTACATTTGTCTAATGGACGAAATCCGCGGGACAATGTCTTATAAAACACTAGTTGAACTAGTAGTTGAAAAGTTTGGTTGCAAAAAGTTAGTTATTGACTTTTAGCAACCGACTTGCTAAAAAAAATATTGACAAATAAAACCTAATTTGATATAATAATAATGTAAGGAGAGAGATAAAATGAATATTAAAGAATTAGAATTAATTTTTAATTATTTACATTGTGTTTTTCCTAACTACACTTTTACATTAACTTGTTTTGATTGTTGGGATTGGACTATTCAATGTAATGAAATATCCGCAATATGTTTTAATTGGGATAGTGATTATAAAAAAACTTTTGAAGAAATAAAAAAACTTATTGACAATAGAGCAATTTAATGATATAATAATAATGTAATAAGGAAAGAGGTAATTAAAATGTTTAATAGTATTAGTGTAAGTCATAGTAATAGTAATAGTAGTGCAAAAAGTTATAGTAATGTAAATAATGAAATTAATGATTATAAACCTATTGTAAGAAGTAATCAAGAAAGTAAATTTAAAAAAATAAAAATTCATAGTCAAGAATTTGATTTAATTGCTAGTGATAACCCTTGTATTATTAAATCATTTAAGCATGATAGCACTGAAAAATGTTATTATGTCGATATTTATTATTATGATTATATTTATCAAGAAATAAAAGTTTTATCTTTTAATCAATTTTCAAAAGAAGAAATGTTAATTGAATATCTTGTATTAGGAGAAAAAAAAGATAATTTAACAATTTATTCTTGTGGGTCTATTCCAACAGATAATGAAATATTTAATAAAATTATAGAAAAAACTATTGACAAATAAATATTAAAATGATATAATAATAATGTAAGAAAGGAAAGGTGATAAAAATGAATTTTACTCAAGAAGAATTAATTATTTTAAGAGATACTATGGACCAATTAAAAGATAGTTATTTAGAAACTGAAAGAGAAGATGAACCTGAAATTTGGGAACCTTTTGAAAAACTTTATGATAAAATAACTAAAATGATAAAGCTAGACTAAAAGTCTTCTTTTTTTATTTGGCGGCTGGCGGGCGCTCATAAATTCGCATGCCAGCCGCTTTTTGCATAACCGGCCGCTTTACAATTATTTTACATTCAAAAGTGTAAACTAAAAAAATAAAAAAAATTCCTAAAAAGTATTGACACCATTTCCGTATTGTGATATAATTATATTATCAATAAAGGAAAGAGGAAAAAAATAATGATTAAAAAAATTGATTTAAAAAAAGAAAGATATTTAATGTTTATTGATACTGAAACAATAGGAACATTAAATGTAAAAGAAAGCGTTTTACCTTTTGAAATAGGTATGAAAATATTAGATACTGAAACAAATAACATTGTAAAAGAAAAAAGTTATCTAATTAGAAAGTTTTTTAATAATAAATATATTATGTTATCAACTTTTAGTGCTACTAAATACCCTAATTATTTTGAAAAATTAGAAAATGATAAAAGGTATAAAACAATGAGTGTAAATGATATTGCAAAAGATATTGAAAAGACAATAGCAAGATACAATATTAAAATAATGGTTGCGCACAATGGCGGTTTTGATAAAAATGCTATGGCAAGATTATTTGAAGAGTTTGGAACTGATAACCCATTTGAAAATATTGATTTATTAGATACTATGGAAATATCAAAAGTAATAACATTTTCAAAAAACTATGCAAATTATTGTATAGAAAATAAAGATAGACTAAATAGTTTAAAAGAAAGTTGTTTTATAACTAATAGCGGAAGAGTAAGAACTACCGCACAAGCAATTTATTGTTATCTATCAAATAATGCGGACTTTGAAGAGGCTCATGACGGTCTTAATGACATTGATATTGAAATTGAAATCTTTAAAAAAAGTATTGAAAAGTTAGGTAATACAATGGTAAATCTAAATACCGCACCAACTTGGAGAGATTATTCAAAAGTAATTGAAGAAGATTAAAAAATCTTCTTTTTTAATTTTACTATTGACTTTATTTTAAATAAATGATATAATAATAATGTAATAAGGAAAGAGGTAAAATTATGAAACAAGTTATTTATACAAAAGAAAATAAAAAGTTTATAAGAGAATTGGTAAAGGAAATAGACCCAAAAATAGTTGTTAGTTTTCAAGATAGAGAGTGGTATAACCGCGGAAATGTTGTTAATGTTGGTGTTGAGTGTGTTGATATTTTTCAAAATTGGTTTAAAAAAACATTCCCACAATGTAAAGATATTAATTGGTGGTTAATTCAATTATTACACGAGATAGGACATTATGAAACCCGCACAAGAAAAATATCAAATCAATTATTTGAAGATTATGCTCTAATGCAAATGGAAATGGATTTAATTTCACCATTTAAACGAAAAAAAATGGAAAAATATTATCATATTAAACATTTTACTTTATTTGGGGAATTAGAGGCTACCACTTGGGGAGCAAATTATTACTTAAGATTTAAAAATAAATTAGATAATATATTTATAGAAAGGAATTAATAAAAATGAAAACAAGTAAAGAAATTTTTAATAAAATAGTATACTTAATGTTAGACCCTCTATTTAATGAGTATGAATATCTAAATAATTTAGAACAAAGAAAAATAATTACATCTTTTCAAAAACAAGAAATTGAAAAAATGTTAAGTGAAAAAGTGTCAAGAGAAATAAAAAGCTATACACAATATTTACAAGACTTGGCAGAGAGAAAAGGTTGGTAGCAGCGGCTGCCGCCTTTTATTTTGCGGCTCGTGGGCGCAGGTCACGAGCCGAATTGCGTATTATAGCATAGTTTTAGAAAAAAGTCAAGAAAAAGCTGATCTTTACATGTAAAGTTTACATTCCCAAAAATATTTTAAAAAATTAAAAAAACTATTGACTTATTTTTAATATTTTGATATAATTATAATGTAATAAGGAAGTGATAAAAATGTTATTTGAAACTTTACTTGCATTATTTGAAGATTATTGCATTGACAATAATTATACTTTAGAAGATAAAATTGTTATTTTAAAAACTTTACAAGAAAAAATAAAAAAAATAATTGACAAAATAAACTAAAAATGATATAATATTAATGTAATAAGGAAAGTGATAAAATGAAAACACAAGAAGAAAAAATACAAGACCAATTAAAAATAATTATTGAAAGATTATTATACATTTATCAATTATTAGAAAATGAAAAAAAATAGTTGACAAATAAAATTAAAAATGATATAATTATAATGTAATAAAGAAAGGTTATTACATAATCAAAAAAATTAAAAAAAGTAAAAAAAAATACTTGACTTAATAAATTGATTATGTTATAATATAAATGTAATAAGAAATAGTTAAACTTATTACACTGCTAAATAAAGAAAGGTGTTGATTAAAATGGCAGAAAAGAAAATAACTAAAAGAGATGTTCTAAATCATATTTTAGACGCATACTCAAATGACGCAATGGTAGTTGCTTATGCTACTCACGAGTTAGAATTACTAGACAAGAAAGTTGCAAACGCTAAAATGACAAAAACTCAAGAACGCAACGAAGAATTAAAGAAAATTATAGTTGAAACTTTAACTGATTGTGAAGAGTTCTTAACTATAACTGAACTTCAAGCAAAAAATGACGAGTTAAAGGAATTGTCAAATCAAAAAATTACTAATTTACTAACTCAATTAGTAAAAAATAACGATATTGTCAGAGATGACAAGAAAGTTAAAGGCAAAATCGTATTCGGTGTCTAGTAAATGTAAAAGAACCTGTAAAGGTTCTTTTTTACTTGACGTGGCATTTTCGGGCGCTTCGCTGAAAATGCCACGCTAATTCTATTATATCACACCTTTTGGGTTTTTGTCAAGTATTTTTTGCTAAAAAAATTTTTTTATTTTTTTCCTAAAAACTATTGACTTATTTTCTAATAGTGGTATAATTATAATGTAAGGGAGTGATAGAAATGAAAGTAATAGAAAACGAAACAAAAAGAGTTTTTGAATTAGAACACGTTTATTATGATAATATTTTTAAAAGAACAATTTACGAATTTCATGCTATGGGTTATAGTAATTGGTATCAATGGAATATTCCAGTTTATAATAATGAAAGTTTAGAAGAAGTTTTAAAAAAATGTAATTTAACCATTGACAATAATTAATAACTATGTTATAATTATAATGTAATAAAGAAAGAGATAAACTTATAAAGAGTTTTAAATCTCTTTGAAAATTAAAAGACTATTGCAATAGTGAGTTTACTCTTTCTAAATTACAAAAAAATATAAAAAGTTAAAAAAACTATTGACTTTTATAAATAAAAATGTTATAATATAAATGTAATAAAGAAAAGAAAAGATTTATTACAAAAGCCAATAAGGAAAGGTGTTGATTAAAATGGCTGAAACAAAAAAAATTACTAAAAGAGAGGCATTACAAGAAATAATTGAGATAGGAACTCAATTAGGAAATTCTACTCTAACAAATTATGCTCTACATGAAATTGAATTACTTGATAAAAAAGTTGCTAATGCTAAAATGACTAAAACTCAAGAACAAAATGAGGAATTAAAGAAAATCATTGTTGAAACATTAGAGGCTGTTGGAGAGCCAATTACTATTAAAGAATTACAAGCAAAAAATGAGGCTTTAACTCCATTATCAAATCAAAAAATCTCTAATCTATTAACTCAATTATTCAAGGCTAATGTTATCGTTAGAACTGAAGATAAAAAAAGAGTTGTTCGCTTCTCTAAATAAAAAATGGTAAGGTTTAAACCTTACCATAAAAGGAATATTTCAATTACCTCCTGTTCCTTTTATGGTAGGGCTTAGGTCTAGTTAGTCCACAGGTTTAAGATATTCCATAACCTATAGGATTTATCCTTTTTAAAATTTAGATGTGAAACTGAGTTTTTATTAATACCTGTTTTTTACTTCAAAAAATCAGGATTACCAATTGGTGGAAATAGGGCAAGACCTCCCTATTTCTTTTTTGTTGGAAGGCTCATTTGCGAACGCGTGGCCGCAAATGAGCCTTTTTTCTTTTATTTCACGCACTTTGGTACATTTTTTTACTAAAAAGGTATTTCCTGCTAAAAAAATAATATCCTAAAATTGCAAAAAAGTATTGACACATTTTTTGATTTGTGTTATAATTATAATGTAATAAGGAAAGGAAGAATTGAAATGAAAAATTGGGTTGAAGAAGATAAAATCTTCAAAGTAGAATTAGAAAATGGCAAGTCAGTTAAAATATCTAGTAAATGGGTTTATGATACTTGCGACAAATTAGAGTTAGATATTACGGAGGCTCTTGAAATGTGGTTAAGTGATAATGGTTATCTTAACAACGAAGAACAAGACACTTTAGACCAACAAGCAAAAGCAAGTGGAGTTAAAGTTCTTGCAAAAGAAAAAGTTGAAAGAAAAAAATCAACAAGAGAAAGAAAACCTAACATAGATAAAGAAAATATTATCACTGCTTTTGCTCATTTTATGCTAGAAAATGATAATTTTTCTCTAATAAATGTTGAAAATAAATCAAAACTTATAACTTTTACTTATAATAATAAACAATTTAAACTAGATTTGACAGAAACTAGACAAAAAAAGAGTGAATAACTCTTTTTTTTGTTAAAAAATACGCATTTTTGCGGAAATAATTATAATTTATTATTAAAAATTTTAAAAATAAAAAATTTTTTTATTTTTTTATTGACAACGGCCGGACCTTGGACGCAAACGTGTCCAAGGTCCGCTTCTCCATAAACCACGCCTATATGCACTTTTTTTCTCGCTAAAGTGAACCGCTATCGCCGCATATGGTTTCCCAAAATGATGAAAGCGGGCCGACCTGGGTCATTTCCGTCACCGCACGCCTTTGCTCACTCTGAGCCTGATCCTTTCAGCTTTATATGAGTGATCGAAACTCTATATTCCCAATTTAGAATTAGCTCAGCTCGGCAAGCCTCGCTTCGCACAAGAGTAGAAAGTAAAGGAACGCGGCAGAGTGTATACTGGAAGCGTAAGGTTGACAAAATAAAAATTTTTTAATATAATTTTAAAAAAAACTATATTTGATCCGCTTAAGGATCTTTAGGCGAGGTCACCGCATTTGATTTATTTTAAATTTTATATTATATAATAATAATAATAATACTTTCCCATTATAATTATAATATATTTTAATTATTTTGTCAAATTGGCATTTTAAGCCAATTTTATTTTGCTTTAACGGACATTTATTCATTAAGACAATAGGAGAGAAATTAAGGCGGCAATGAGATATAAATTTACTTAATAAAAGACGAAAAAAAGAGATTAATAAAATCTCTTTTTTAAATATCGTAATCGTTTTATTTAAATTAAATATGATTTGACCTCGGTCGGCCACCACATAAGTACTATTTATACACAAACATTATTTATGTATAAATACCATATCATCATTCTTATTTAACACAACTAAATCCTGGTATTGGATCTCCGCTATGATCATTTAACTCTCAATCATATCCTTTTATATTATTTATTATATTAAATTTAGGCTTAAATAACTTTCTATATGCTTCAGTTATTTCACATATCTCACTATCATTATCTAATATATCTAATACTACTATTTTAACATTTGTTTTATATAATACTAAATCTCTCCAATAAGGATTTTCCAAATACTGCATATTCTCAATAGCATCATCTAAAAAGACTTTATCTTCTTTATATACATAATCTTCTCTATCTATATAAAAATCTATATACATTATCTTTCTTGTTTCTGGTTCTATTATACCATATATCACTCATCTATCCATCTTTTATCCTTTCCTTCTTTGCTTAAATGCGCGGCGCCAAGTTTTTCACTTTAACAGCCTGTAAGGATGTTTTGTGAAAAACATATTTATATTTAGGCTTTCTCACAATCTCACATTTCACAAAAATCTCACAACATTACTCACAATTTCTCACAAACATTATTCACAACTAACAACTTATTTCTCACATCTCACAACATTTGTTAGAAACCGTAAGTATCGTAAGTTACATCAATATCACTAATAATCACATCTTTATTTTTTCAAGGTTCTCTTTGTCTTATAGAGTCCCCCGACATTCCTAATATAGCCCCCAATTCAGAATTACTCGGCAATTTTTTATGCCCCCTAAAATACTCTCTTATAGCCTCTGTCATTTCTTCATCAGATACCCTAGGTTTTCGCCCTCCTTTTTTACCTTTTTCAGATTGGCTACTATTCCAATCATGAGATCCCTCTATCAAAGCTTTTACACTAGTTATAAAAAGTTTAGATACATCTCCTGAATTTGGCGGAAGCTCCCCATATACCCCGTAATAACATAAATCATAATTTAATCTATATCTTAATTGTTCATCTTGTATTTCATTTACTGCTTCTAAATATCTTTCATTATATGTAAAAGTAGTGCCTAATTTTCCCATACTAAACACCTACCCTTCAAGACCTTCAAAATATTCTTTAACTGCGGGATGTGTTTCTAAAAACTCTTTTAATTCTTCTATTTGTTGTTCTTCACTCTTATTTATTTTCTCTATATAAACAGCTTTCTTACCTTTTCCAATTTTTTCTATTAATACCCCTGTTTTTTTAAATATATTGACTTGAACTGATGGGAAATTCTTATAAATAGACGTTTCACTATATCCATACTTCTTTGCTAATTCTTCTTGTGTCATAATTTCCCTTCTTTCTTACTATATATAGTATACTCAAAATTTTTCCTATTTGCAAATTCTTTTTGGAAAATCTTTTCGCTTTTTCCGTGAACAATGTCTAACTCACAGTAAAAAACATTCCTCACACCTTTGTATAGTAATGCGGAAATGTCTGTTTTTACAATGATTGAACTAGAAAAAGAGCTTTTATCTAGCTCTTTAATTCATAAACAAATAATAATATATAGTTGAAGTAAGTGTTACAAAAGTATAAAAATACACAATTAGGTCGAATAACCAACTTACAAACTCTTTTGCATCATCTTCATCAAGTCCATTAAAAAGTAAACCTAATACACATAATATAAACAAAATGCCTATTATTATACCTATACAACAGCTACCCGCAATTAACCACTTTAACATAAATAATTATCCCCTTTTGACACGCTTTTCAATTAAATCAATCTTCATGGCTTTGCCATTAAAATTGAATTCAATTAACTTACCAATATTTGTTACTTGAACATCATCTACATTATCTAATTCATTTAAGAAATTTGCCATTGCCGCAATTAAGCTTTCTTTATCTGGATTTGGTTTTCTTTCAACTTTCTTTCTTTCTCTTGATTTGCTTTCTGCTTTATGAATTGTTGCAGTAATGCGGTTATCTTTTGCTTTTTTAGTTAATTCTTCTTGTTCTTCATTTATCTCATAGCCCTCATCTTCAAGATATACTTGAATAGCATCTTCTCTATCCAAATCTAATTGAGTCATTAAATTCTCAATTGTTTTTTCATTAATTCTAATAACTTTTCCATTTTCTAAAGTATAATCAAACATCATAATCAACAACCTTTCTTTTTTATTTTTATATATATATTATATCATATTTTTATAAAAAAGTCAATCAAAAATTAAGCCGCATAATCAATTGATTATGCAGCCATTTCCGCAATATATATTTTTAACTGATTACTTCTAATAGGATTACGCATCTTTCTTAATGCTTTTTCTTCAATTTGTCTTATTCTTTCCCTTGATAATCCCATTGCAGCTCCAGTTTCTTCAAGGGTTAAAGGTTCTTCTGTAATTAAACCATATCTTTTAATTAGCACTTCTTTTTCACGCGGATCTAGGCTATCCATTACACTTAATAATTGTTCTTTTAAATCTAATTTTTCTGCTTCTTTACTTGGAGATTTAGTTTTATAATCTTCAATAAAATCTCCTAAAGTCCCATCTTCATCTTGCCCAACAGGAATATCTAAAGATAAAGCCTCTAAATTTATATCTTTTAAATCCATAACTTCTTGCGGCAATACTTGCATTCTATTAGCAATTTCTTCGATAGATGGAGTTCTATTTAATTCTGTTGCTAATTGCATTTCCGTTTGTCTCATTTTTGATATTTTATTTACTATATGTGCGGGTAATCTTACTATTTTATTTTTATCTACTAAAGCCTTAGAAATAGCTTGTCTAATCCAATAAGTCGCATATGTAGAAAATTTATACCCCAATTCAACATTATATTTATCTATTGCCGCCATTAATCCAAAATTACCTTCTTGAACTAGATCCATAAAATTAAGTTTAGTTCCTTTATATTTTTTAGCAATAGATATAACCAATTTTAAATTTCTATTAACAAGTTCTTCTCTAATTTTTTCATCTTTAGTTTCTTTATATTTTAAGAATAATTTTTTTTCTTCATCTTCTGTTAAAAGCGGATATTCTCCAACTTGTTTTAAATATGTTTGTATATCATTTATATCCTTCATATATCAATTATCCTTTCTTAAATAAAAGAAGCCGAATACTAAGTTTCGGCTTCAGGTTATCATGGTGCCCATCTCCATTACTAGCTACTATGTAGCATTAGGCAATATTATTAAGCTACCTTATATACAGTTTTCTTGTCAGCATTTTTATCTTTAGTAACTTTACCTTCAGCAACTAAACCTTTCATAATTCCAACAACTTTTTGTGAGCTAGCTACACCAAATTCTTTCATGATATCAGCACCTGTTAATTCAGCACCTGTTTCAACCATGTAATCATAGATTCTACCAGCAACTTCTTTGTTTTCCTTTTGAACTTTAGTTTCTCCAGTTCTTTTCTTAGATGCAATTTCAATTCTCTTGTCTAAGAATGCTGTAAATTCAGCTTCTCTTGCATCTCCTTTTACTAATTCCTTTAATGCTTCAAACATTTGTACATTTGTCATTTTTTCCATATTCATCCACTCTCCTTCTATTTTTTTATTTCAAAATGACTTGTAATAAATATTTCCTTTTCTTTATTACATATATATTATATAATATTTTTATTATAAAATCAAATTGGAGTTTTTATTGAAACAATAAGTTCTTTAGGAGAAACTCCTTAACCTTTTATATACACAAAATCTTTTATTATGGAGAGATTCTGACTAAGAACTCCTAATTATTAAAAGAAACTCTATTATGCACCCGAGTTAAAGGGCTGGTTTCATGTTATTTTTGATAAAGGAGTTCAAACATCACCACCGCAATATCTCCTTGAAAGTTACTTCGCAACTTATATACTTTAATCGTAGTTGCCAAACGATTATGGTTTAAAGGACTACCATTTCCTATTGACTCAATTTGCATTGCTTTTCACGGTCGCAGGAAGAGTCTGATCCGACTAACTCTTTATCTCGGAAGATTAGGTGGTTAATAACCTATGTTATAACTGGTGTTTTTTGTATTCACGACGATTTAATGATATTGGTTCCCGTCGGAACTTCTCGCCAACGACTAATACGTTCGTGCTTACTATCTCGCATTTCATTAAATTATAAGCAGTGTTCGCCTCACTGGTTCCTTTTATTTTTCTTTCTTTTCTTTATTACATATATATTATATAATAATTTTTATAAAAAATCAATTAATGTTCTTTAATAATTAAAATATTCTGATGCTCCTCGCATTAGGCAATTTAATAAGTTAGCTTCAGTCAATGGCGAATAAAGAGCCTCATATGGGTGGCCGCCCATAATCTTCTTTATCCAGATCATATGCTCATTAACATATGACCTTCTTAAACCCTCCCTGGGGTTTTGTCCATATGTGATTATTACACACTACTTTCACGGGCATTAGGCTTTCTCATTTACTAACACTGAAATGTTGTTTTTCCGCAAAAACACAAAATATATGCAGATTTCCGCTACTCGTACCAGTTCCCCATCTTATACCTCATTTCTGAGTTCAACTGCACTTATTGTTTATTGGTCTTGATAGGAAATTTCCACCCTATACCCACCACAGGCACCAGGTCTCCTATTCTACACACCCACTGGGCTGTCAAGATTACAACGATAGGTTTCTGTACTTTACTTAAATATTAAATCCCCACCATCTCATTTCTTTTTGCACTATTAATGCATCTTGCGGCAATCGTTACCTTTTGCCACATCTCTGTCCATTTAAGACTCCCGCCTCAAACTATAAAGTTAAACAAGATGTCCAACCCCTACCTTGCAATTCAGCAGAGTTTGTCAATTGGGTCAAAAATATTTCAATTATCAAAGAACATTAATTAATTTACTTTTCTTGTTGGAAGAAGTATTTTACAATACTTCTAATCCTATGAAAGTGATAATTATTGGTATTAACTTAATAATACCATAAAGCAAATATAATTAGTACTTAATGAGCGATCAACCTCATCCCTCGCATTTTTACTAACTGCTCTAATGCTCGCATATATATTTGCTTTATGCTATCATTAAGATAGCATCTTTCCAACAAAGATTAAACTTTCCGTAGGAATAAGACCAATACCTAAATATTGGTGATAGTTAATACTACCATAATATAGATATATAGGACTTGATATTAAGCGCTACTTAATT